>Ga0182014_10000419_pt1 | contig 55935 bp, 29 predicted proteins | sample 612S2DmetaG_FD_120489 | JGI IMG/M metagenome (GOLD analysis project Ga0182014, IMG submission 120489) | Permafrost microbial communities from Stordalen Mire, Sweden - 612S2D metaG | ecosystem: Environmental > Terrestrial > Soil > Wetlands > Permafrost | place: Sweden: Stordalen | collected... | reverse complement strand
TCCAGGACGCTCCACCTGGCCCAGGCCTGGCCCATCCTGGATTCCATTCTAAAAGCTCCTTCATCTGCTTTCCGGTCCCCTCACACCAGCCAATGAAAATCCACCGGATAATTCCAGAAGAACGGAAATTCGGATGCGTCTACCATTGGCTGGGTGACAAAGGTGGCCTGGATCTCAAGTCATACGAGGCAAAGGCCTTCACACTCATTGATCTAAGCACCAAGAAAGCAATGTTCATGGGAAAACTGAAGTTCAGGATGCCGGCGACTCAGCCAGAGACTTTCCACAAAACCGACTCGCCGCCCGACGGTAATTTTCTGAAGGCCGATGTCTATGAATGTGATTTTTCCGCGTTCAGCCAGCCCGGCAAATACGTTCTTTCAGTTGAAGGAATCGGCTGCTCGTTTCCCTTCTCCGTTTCTTCGGACGTTTATCGAGAAGCCTTTCGCACCTTGGCCCGGGGCTTGTACCACAACCGAAGTGGGATCGCCCTGGAGAAGCCTTACACCGAGTTCACTCGTCCCGCCCCGCATAATCCGATGCTGACACCGGGCTTTTCAGGCAAGCTCGTCTACACCACCATCCGGTTCACGGAGTGGGGTTCGGAAGGCGGCAACGCCAAGCAGTTACTGGCTGCTTCAAAGGGGCCTATCGAATCGGCCGGGTGGTACCAGGATGCCGGAGACTGGGACAGTTATTACTCGCACCTGCGTGTCGCACAGGAGTTGATGTTCGCGTACGAAATGGCTCCGGGCAATTTTACAGATGGCGAGCTGAACATCCCGGAGAGCGGCAATGGTGTCCCCGACATTCTGGACGAAGCCGCCTGGTTGCCCCGGTTCTGTTATCGGCTCCGACACGAGTTGATGGAGAAGCATTACGGCACGGGTGGCTTAGGGTTGCGCATCGCTGGGGACGCGTTCGGGGACGATGAAAAGACACTGCTCGCTGGCAAGCGAGTTGGCCAGGGCTCGTGGGAGGACGTGAATCGAAACTGGGTCGCTTCAGGCGAGGATCCGTGGTGCACCTACCGTTACGCCGGCGCTGCCGCACATCTGGCCTTCTGCCTCCAGATGGCTCATGCCAAAGACCCGGAGAACATCGATTGGACCCGGGAAGCCACCGAGGCTTACGCCTGGGCACAGAAAAATACACGGCCAGGCGACGAAGAGAGAGGCCCGGCTTTGCGTGACGCGCGTTCCTATGCCGCATCCGCGCTGTTTCGGCTAACCGGCGATAAAGACTACGAGCGGCAGTTCGCCGCTGATACGGCGGACATTAGGGCTGACACAATCCTGATCGATGACCGCCAATATGGGCCAATCGCATACGCCTTGGGCGGTGGGAAGGCACACCGGGACTCCGCTGTCAGTGACCGCATGCGCGGAGCTGTCCTGGCTACCGCCGATGCCATTGTCGGAACAGCCTCAAAGCGGGCGCTACGGTGGGGTGGCAACTGGCACATGCCGATGCTAGTGGGACAGCAGACGACACCCTTGGTCCTCCAGGCCGTGGCCGGATTTGCGTTAATTAAAGAAAAGGACTCGGCCAAAGCTGAAAAGTACCTGGCGGCTCTTTATACCACTTGCGACTACTTCCTCGGCTGCAACGCTCTCAACATGACCTGGGCCACCGGCCTCGGCCCGAGGCATCCGCAGCAGGTGTTCCATATGGATGCCTGGTATAATGGCAAAAATGAGTTTCATCCCGGGATCATTCCCTACGGTCCGTGGAGAAAGGAAAGGGCGGAAGGTCAGGGACCGTGGGATGTCGCCTGGCCGCACAAGACGGTCTACCCAACCATCGATGCCTGGCCGGGAAACGAACGCTGGTTCGATAACCGGTGCTCGCCCATGAACAGCGAGTTCACCATCCACCAGAACACCGCTCCGGCCGCGGCTCTGTTCGGCTTCCTGTGTGCTCCGTTCGCGCACTAATCGAGGAAGCGGAACTCCGCTTCTGGACCGCAACATCTGAAAGAGTCGCAGTTTTCGCGTCGCTGATTGTCGCTCAGCCAAGGGCGCTAAGTGCGGCCTCGCTTATGAGCCTGTTTGAAAATTGCGGGGGCGCTGCGACGATACATTCCAGCATTGGCAAAGACGGCCAGACTGGCGCATCCTCGCCGCGGACAGCCAGTTCAAAAAACAAATGCCAGCCATGCTGAAAAAAAGCGTCACTCCATTGTTCGCTTCGTGCCTCGCCCTCGGGCTCGCCTTGCCCCTGTCACCGCTGCTCGGCGCCACCAACCAGATCCAGGAAGGGGAGATGGCCGGATACCTGCTCGTCCCGAATGAGAAAGTTCCACAGACCTATAGCGCCGGGTTCTCCCTATATGTAACCGCATGGCCTTTATTGGCGAAATATCCGGGGCATCGCTTTCAAACCGGCCTCTTCGGCACGTGGATGTTCGCTCAGTATGAAGGTGGATCTCCCACCAATATGTATTCCGATATCGAGGGTGGGCTGGGCTGGTGGACTGACACGCGGTTTGCCACCGAAACGCCGAAGTTCATTATGGGCGGAGTGGCTCCGAATTTCAGCGAATGGGCCAACGGACCCGGCGCCGGCCAAGGAAGGGATTGGGATGCACCCAAGGGTAAGTACGGCGTGGCGCAACTCAGTCCCTGGCTGCTCTGGCCCCCCGATGGGCTGAATCTCAAGCAAGGCACCTGCGGTGGACTGGTCGGCTACGGCTACCTCCCGCTTCCATTGACTCCGGCCAAATCCACCACGGCCGGGAAAGACATTCCCACTGGAGATCATTGTTGGACCTTGTTTCTCAACACGCGGAACTTTAAGGGCCCGGTGGCCTTCTTTACTCCATATTTCTGGTCCCACGCAGCGCTTTCCGAAGCTCGCCTGGCTGGAATGCTACTGGATACCCGCCCTTCCGATCCCAATCGGGCTTTGCAGATGGAAACCCAGTATGTCCCCAGTATTCAGTCCATCGACGCCAAGGGGGAGACCTACGCTCGAATCGCCCCGACCTCGTTTCCCCGAGGATCGGGGGGCGACTCGGTGTTAGTGCACCGCATCACCTCCTACAACAAGAAGGCACTCTGGGATGCCGTAAAAGCGTGGTTTGGAGGCGGCGCCCCGGCCAGTGGCGTTATTGATTCTCAGGAAGCCATTGTGCACACCTTCTCCGGACACGGGGGGGCCACCTGGAGGATTTATGCTCCTGTTACCCCTGATAAAGAGAGGGTGCCTCTTGCCTGGAAGTCCTTTGCGACTCCCATCGCGCTTGATTCAAATACCTTCGGTTACCGGTGGAATTACCAACTGGTTGCGACAAACGATTCCAAGGACGGCCCGCTGGTGAGGCTGCCCGAATACTATCGCCTGGTTACGAATGATAATAAGAAAGCAGAATGGACTCCGGTACGGCCCGAAGATGTTCCGCCTAAAACAGGTCTGGTACAGGCTCGGTTTGATCGGCCCCGGGAGGATCCCCCCGAACCCTACGTGACTCCCGACGATGCGAAGAGTTGCTGGAAGAAACCGGGCCCCGCGGCAGGACCTTTCCAGGCGCATTTGGGGGACGGCAGCATGGTGACGTACTACTGGTATCGATTCGCCGACCAGCCTGCAATACTCAACGCCGACTTAACCGATCGTGAACGGGAGGCCATGCAGGCGCGGGTGGAAAAACTCCACCGGAACTGGAAGAAAGACCGCGACTACCTGCCGCCACCGACGGTTGGAAAACTGGCGGATATTGACCCAGCCTTGATTGTAACCCCGCCCCCTGGCTTGGAGGCAGGCTATGTTCCGATCGCTACAAGGCAAGCAGCGAAAGAATAGGTTCATCGCGGTGCGGATCAGGGATTGCTAACGAGCCGGTTTGGCAGTGAGATTGGCACCTCGCAAAAAGTCAGGGCCGCGATGCCGTTGGCGCCGTTGAGCAGAGTGTCCTGGTTCCACTTGATCTCTTTCAGGTAGGTGATCTTCGTCGCGGCGGACGCTTCCTTAAGTTTGAGCGTGAGCACATTGCCGTTGACGGTGCCCGAGGCGACCAGGTCCTTTTCCCCATCCAAATAAAACTGCCCTGCCAGCGCATCAGCCCACACCACCGGCTGATCAAACTCCAGGGCGATCGTGTCTTTTGCGCCGCCGGCATACGAGGCGTGCCGGAGATTGGGCGGGGTGATAGAGGTGTGCACTTTTCCATAGAGGTCCCGCTCGATCAGCGGCTGGATCAGGCGGGCGAACTCTGCCCAGCCAACCAGCGGGAAATGGCAGCCGCCGGGCGGTCGGATGCCGAGCGTGGACATGATGCTCAAGTTGGAAAAGAGCTCTGGGAGAGTGCGCTGCTTCTCGCGGAGCCGATCGCCCGAACCGTTTCTTCCACCCATGCTGCACGAGTCCGGCCAGATCTGAAAAACGTAATAGTGCTGCACGTTCGGTAAATCCTGTTTCCAGGCGGCCGACATTTCCACGAACAACTGCTGGTAAGTCTCCCATCCGTAGCCGCCCGTCGGACCGTCCGCACCCTGGTCGCTTTCGCCCTGATGCCAAAGGATGGCGCGAATGCCGTTGGTCAACCTCGCCTGCTGCAGGCGCCACAGCATTCGTCCATAGTTGGTTGTGAGGTCGGTTGGGTCGGCGGTGTTGCGTTGGTGCTGGTCAATGCGGGTTCCCCCGACTGCGGCGTTGAGGACGAAGATAGGGACCCTCTGGCTTTCGAGCAGTCGTTTGGCCAGTTCCATGCCCCACCAGCCCAGCTCCGCCTTTTCCCCTTTCTCGGCCTTCCAAACGGGGTTGCACCACAAGTTACCCGGCGCGGCTTCGGAATTCTCCGGCGGGCTGCCATAGCTGCGGATCCACTCGTTGGTTTCCGGCGGGGATTTCTCACCGGTATCCGTCGCCAGCGCGTTGGATTGGCCTTCAATCAGGTATGCATCGCCGCAGACGATGTTGGTGGCGGTGTGCAGCACCGTCTCCTGCCCGCCGACCTTCCTGCCGAATTCCGCTTTGTATTTGATCAGCCCTGGCCTGAGCTTTGCCGAGAGCGCATAGGACTTGTCTGCGGCAGGTTTGGCCCTCACAGTTTTGATGAGCTTGTCGTAGGCGTAGAGCTTGAGAAAGACCGAGTCAGCGGCCTCGCTGAGCTTTCCGCGGCAATGGAGCGTGCCCTCGTTCTTGTCATCGCGGGCATAAAATTGATTGTCCAGAGGCTGCTCGTCCATCGCCGGAATTCGTTGCACCCACACATCGTTCTTTGGCTCCTTAACGCTGATCGTAACCACCTGCGTGGTAGGCTGGCCACCGTTATGCACTGTCGCGGTCACGGTCATCTTCCCGCTGTTCTGCGCCCGCTTGAGGATGATTTTCCCGGGGACAATTTCTTTGATCACAGCAAGGCCCGAAACGCTCCAGGAGTAGTTCAGTTCTCCCGCACCCTTCGCCTGCATTGCCTTCAGGTTGGCGAACCGCGGCACTACCTCGATGGCAGTGCGTCCATCCCACGTGGCCGGCGCCTTCAAGGTGAAAGCCGGCTCCGGGATATCCTCCCGGATCGTGATCGGGATGTTCTGTGTTTTCACCTCACTCGGATAGATCGCCTTGAATTGAAGGGTAGCCGATTTATCCCCGGTCACCCGGCCGGCGTCGAAGGTGAAGTGGTAACGGTCCACGCCCACCACGGTCTCCCGATCATCCCTCTTGAGGATCCAATAAAGCTTCTGCGCACCGCCAGCCTGGGCAGACAACGTGACGCTGTTCCCCTCCAGCATGGTGACCTGCGACGGCGAAACAGAAAACTCACGGCCCGAACTCACCACCGGTCCGGTCAGCGTTTGCAGTGGCTTCTGGTTCTCATACTCCAATCTGACCCAGTCGGCGGACCGGGCGACTTTGGAAATACGCACCTCGTCGATGTCCCCGGTGAAATCGTAGTTGTCATACCAGCCGCCGATCCACATTCGCGCCGGGCTCTTGATCGCCAGAGGTGCCGCCGGGGATTTCGACGCTCCATCGAGATGTCCGTTCACATAAAGCCGGGAATCCCCTTTCTGATAGGTGTGCACCACATGGATCCACTGGGAAAGAGGAAGCGTGCTGTTCCCTTTGACGTTCGCATCCGAGAAATAGCAGTCCATGTTGATATGCGGTGGACTGCGAAACTGCATTACTACTTTGCCCTGGGCCTGTTCATTGCCCCAGGCGAGGATCGTCGCGTTTGGCTTCTCGGCCCGGAACCACGCTTCCGAACTATGAGCACTCGCGCCCGACGGGTAATTGGCAATCTGATCTCCGCAAAAAAAGCCCTGCTGTCCGGCAAAATGCCTGGCCGGACCTACAATCCCCGCGGCTGGCGACGTGCCTGCATCCTTCGATTCGAGCGTGCTCACCTCATCCTTTGCTGCCCCGTTCATGTGCCACACGCTGAGGTAACCATTTGACTCATTAAATACGGCGGCCCCGCTGGATTCGCTGCTGGCATCGGCTTTGCCCCAATGCAGTTTAATTTCCTGGCGCGCGTTGCCCTCAATGACGGGGATCCGCACCCAAATACTGGCGGGGCCTTCCGCAGCCTTCCATTCCTCCACCTGGTAGGCCAAAGGCTCGCCCGAGCGGGTCGAAAAGCGAATGTCCTCCCCATGGGCCTTCGCCTGGCTGAAATCGAAGAAACCCTTGTCCAACCGCACCAGCAATGGGAAGTCGTGTTCCACCGCTGTGGCCGGCAAATTCGCGCCTTCCGGCGTCGTCAGCAGGAAGATGGAGCCGGAATGTAGCCAGCTCGAGTATTGAGCGGATGCGGTTTGCACGAGCCCCGTAGCCAGAATCACGCTGAAAATAAGTCTATCCATTTGGATATCACTGCGCCGTCTGACGCGTCACGATGGGAACGTAGCCTGCCTCCAGACCCTTGGGGGGTGTTACGAGCAAGGCCGGGTCGAGGGTCACCAGGGTCCCTTGCTTGGGTGGCGCCATGTAGTCCCGGTCGATTAGCCAGGTCTTGTGGATCCTCTCCACAAAAGCCTGCAACTTCGCCTTTGTCTCCTCGCTCCAATGGCATTGCTGGAAGGAAGGCTGATCGACAAACCGGTACCAGGAGTAGGTCACCACGGAACCGTCGCACAGCTTGACCGTGAACGGTCCGAGTTTCGGGCCGGGCTGTGTCCAGGACCCGACAGTCGGTGAAGTGTAGGGCGCACCCTTCTCGGCCAGATTGAACTCCTGATTCAGCAACCGGGTTTCCTCAGGAACGTCCGCGGCCGCTATGGCGACGCGCTCTTCCCCGACGTGTTTGTAGTATCGCGGGAACTGGCCTTTGGGGCTGATGTTGTTGTTGAACCATTCGAGGCCCCACACGTTGCCCTCGAATACTTTGGTGTCAAAAACACGCTCAACCCCGGTCATCTTCTTGCCGCCCTGGTCGTAGCTCGTGGTCTTCGTGGTCAGCGTGGACTTCCACGCGCCCTTCTCGTCGAATCGTCCGGAGCAAGCCGGGCCCCCGTTCCGCCAGGCTTTGAACGCGTCGTACAGGGCCGCCTTCGAGTAATACGTTACATCCTGCACCAGGAGGGTTCTTCCCTGGTCGTCTACGGGGAACTGCAGCTTGGGAATCTTGGAATAAGCGACTTGGTGTGCGTCCATGCTGTCGAAGCGCGGCACGGTGTTGATCTCCATGGCGCCGCCTCCCATGTTACCCCGGCGGGCGTCCAGCCCGCGTCCATAAATGAAAGGGTACTTGAATAGCTTGCCGATTTTGCTCCAGGTCTCTGGAATGTAATAGGCGATAGGCCCCTTGAAGTTGGCCGCGCTCAGAAAACAGGTCCAACTCCGCTCGCCCGTGGGCGGGTCTCCTGTAGTGGGATCCGTAAACGGCAACGCCATCCACGTGTAGCCGAGGAACTGCCCGTTGGGATTTCCCTGGAATGGCAAAGCATCGGGGGGAATCAACAGCCGGTTGCTCAGTTGGGCGATGCCCAATCGATTGTCGGGCAGAGCTTCGTTGCTGTAGAAGAAGGACCACCCGGGAGAGCCGACCTCATAGTCGTAGCATTGCGGCGTTGCATTCATGCTGAACTTCGGCGGCCCGTAGCGGAAGTGGTTGCCCGCCCAGTAGCCCAAGCCACCCTCGACGGTTTGGAATACGCTATCCCACGTGGGGCCCCGCTCCTTCCAGGTCCGGGCCAGCGTGCCCTCCGGGGCCAGGGGCTTATCTTTGTTATCGGAGTTCTCCGGTGTGATCCAGGAGCCGGCCAGGCCGATCTGGAAGTCAGCCAGCGGCTGGTCGATCAGCGGCCACACTGCGGAGTAGAAACCCATCCCCGCACTAAACTCGGACCGTGCCTCCGGCCGGCTGGCGCTAAAGCCAATGTAGCCATGGAGACCCTCTGAAAGTGCCGTGACCTTGCCGGTTTCGGCTTTCCCTGTGGCGTTTGTCTCTTGTCCGGCGGAAGGCCACGACAAGAGGGCGATGAGCCCGATGGAGGCGAAGGCAGTTCTCATATTTTCCGTTGGTTCAAGAGGATTGCAGTCTCACACGATTTCTTCCTTGGCGGCATCCCAACGCACCACGCGCCCTTCCTGTTGTGACACGAGCGACATCAGGAACGTCGCGGTCTCAATGAACGCTTCGTCGGTCGAACATTTTGGCGTGCCGCGGCTTTGGATGCAATTGACCCAGTCGACCATGTGATTGGGCTGGCCGGGTGTCTTGCCCCGTTCGTACTCTTTTGGCAGATCGGATTTCTTTTTGTGGTCGGCGGGAATGATCTCAAAGGTGGTGACGTCGTGCGCGATCGAGTCGAACCGCAGAGTGCCGTCCCGCCCGCAGATTTCGACCGGCTGGCTGGCCGTGGTATTCATGCTCCCGGTGAAGGTGACTGTGCGGCGAAGCTTTTCAAACTGATAGGTGGCGACCCAGGTATCGGGAACCTCCCGGTCGTCCCGCAGCAGCGCGTTCAGGCCGGCGCAAGTGCAGTTGTCCGGAATGCCGTGGCCGAGGAGGTATTGGACAAAATCCATCTCGTGCGACAGCAAGTCGCCGGCGTAACCGGTGCCGTAAGCGTAATAACACCGCCAATGCCAGAAGTGGCGTTCGTTCCAGGGAATCTTCGGAGCCGGCCCCAGCCAGAGGTCCCAGTTCACCTCCTTGACGACCTTCTCCGGATCCGGGCGTTCCCATTGGCCATAGTAGCCATACCAGCGCCAGTTGGGATGTTCTGGCTCGGTGGACTTGAAGCGTCCTGTGCGCACCAGGGTGATGGGGCCGAGTATATCCTGGGCGAGAAGCTGTTTGGCCTGCAAGGCGCAGGTAGCCTGGCGCGCGTGGTGGCCTAACTGAAAGACCACCCGGCTCCCTTTGAGCGCATCGCGCATCCGCTTGGCCTCCGCCAGGGTCTTGGAGAATCCCTTCTCGCAGTAGATGTCTTTGCCCGCTTTCACGGCGTCGAGCACGATCTGGCAGTGCCAATGGTCCGGCGTGGCAATGACCACCGCATCGACCTTCGGATCGGCCAGCAGCTCCCGGTAATCCACATACGCTTTCACTTCCGGGTTGAGACTGCGCTGGATGCCCTTCTGCCGGTGTGGCCCATAGACGTCGCAAACCGCTACCACCTTCACATTGGGCGCGTGAACGACCGCATCGATCAGGTCCCCGCCGCGGGTTCCCAGGCCGATGCAACCCATGCCAATCGTTTTGCCGGGGGATTCGGATGAAAAGATCGCGGGCGCGAAAGTGGAGGCAGCGGTCAGCGCCGTGGCCGCCTGGCCGGTGGTGCGCAGAAACTGACGCCGGTTAAGAGTGGAGGTGTCATTCATGGTTCTTGCCTTTTCATCATCTTGTTCAATGGACAGCGGACGCCACAGGGTCTAACTGTGGCCCAGTTTGGGCAATCCGTTTCGACAAACGATACCGTCATTGAGTTAGGCGAGAATTTCTGCCAGCATTCAAAGAAAAACGCGTTTGATCCTACAAACCTGCTACCCATGATCGTCAGCATCTTCAACGACGTTATCGGCCCCGTCATGCGCGGGCCTTCGAGTTCACACTGCGCGGCGGCTCTGCGCATCGGGCGGTTGGCCCGCGACCTGATGGACGGTGAACTCGATGACCTGCTGGTCGAGTTCGACCGCAACGGCTCGTTGCCTACTACGCATGAAAGCCAAGGTTCCGACATGGGGTTGTTTGGCGGTTTGATGGGCTGGGACTCAGACGACGAGCGATTGCCCCGCGCGCCACAGATGCTGAGCGAGGGCGGAGTCCGGATCCGCATCGAGACGGTGGATGCCGGCGATAAGCATCCGAATACCTACCGCCTGACCTTGCGGAACGCCCGTGAGCAGCATTCGCTTATCGGCATCTCTACGGGCGGTGGCATGATAGAGGTTATCGACGTGGACGGCTTGAAAGTCTCCATGTTCGGCGATTGCTACGAGACCCTCCTATGGGTGGACGCAAATGGGGCCTCGGTGGCGCGTCGATTGACGGAATCGTTCGAAACTGACGAAGTCCTGCTCCACGAAGCTGCCGGCCGCCAAGTTGTGGAAGTCAAGGCCACGAAGTTCCTCAACGATGGCGCCATCGCCGCCCTGGGAGCAATCGCCCCCGTCCGTCAAGTCAAACGGCTTTCGCCGGTACTGCCGGTTTTGTCGCGCAAAGGCTTGCAGGTGCCATTCAAGACCTGCGACGAAATGCTTAGCTACGACGCCGCCCGGAACCAGCCGCTCTGGAAACTGGCAGTGAAATACGAGAAAGCGCGGGGCGATCTGACCGAAGCCGAGGTCCTCGCCAAGATGCTGGAGATTGTCCGCATACTTCGTCGCTCCATTCAACAGGGCACCGCTGGCACACAATACGAGGACCGTGTCCTGGGCCACCAATGCGGCAAGTTCGCCGAGCTCATGCAGAGTGGTCGCCTGCTCGATGGCGGCGCGCTCAACCGCATCGTGCTCTATGTCACGGCACTAATGGAGGTGAAAAGCTCGATGGGGGTGATTGTGGCTGCGCCCACGGCGGGTGCCTGCGCCGCATTGCCCGGAGCCGTAATCGCGATGGCGGAGGAGATGAAGTTGTCTGAGGAAGACATGGCCAAGGCATTTCTGGCCAGCGGCCTCATTGGCGCATTCATCGCGACACGCTGGACATTTGCGGCGGAAATCGGCGGGTGTCAGGCCGAAGGCGGGTCGGCGGCCAGCATGGCGGCGGCGGCCCTGGTAACGCTGGCGAAAGGGACCTTGCCTCAAGCGGTGGCGGCTGCATCCATGGCGTTTCAGAGCATGCTGGGTCTGATCTGCGACCCGGTGGCCAATCGGGTCGAGGTGCCCTGCCTCGGAAAGAATGTTTTGGCAGCCAGCAACGCACTCTCCTGCGCCAATATGGCCCTGGCGGGGTACGATCCGGTCATTCCGTTCGATGAGGTCGTTGAGACCGCCCAACGGGTAGCGGGCCAAATGCCGAGAGAGTTGCGTTGCACAGCACTCGGGGGGCTCTCCATCACCAAAACATCCCTGGCCATCGAGGAAAAGTTGGCGGCCAAAAAGCCGGCCGCCTGCGGTGCGCGGAGCTGCAATTGTGCGTCATCAAAACCAGCTCGCTGTTCCTGATCCGCGAAGCCCTCGCCACGGGCGCCCTCGCAGGGATGGTAGTCATCTTCTTCGCCCCGCCAGGCACGGCAGAAGGGCAACCCGCCGAGGCCGCTCCTCAATACCAGGGCTCGCAGCACTCGGGTTTCCATTTACATTCTAACCGCGCCGGGAGGTGCGGACTTGCCAACCTCAACTTCCGAGGCGGGATTTCCCCTGCTGGTGCGGCTGCACAAGGACCTTCTTCGATTTCAGCCAGGCGAAGCCCAAGGGGGAGGATGAACGCTGGTCCACCGCCGAAGGCACTCCACTGGCGTAGGAAATCGAAGAGTGGGATGCAGCCCGGGGCACGGCCAGCGTCTGGGTTCGCCTGCCGAGGATCCGGGGAAATGCGCGGGAGGCGACCTGGCTGCATTGGGGCAAAGCCGACGCGGCCAGTGGATCGAGCGGGGCCGCCGTGTTCAATGAGTCGAATGGATATCTGAGTGTGTGGCACATGAGCGGACCCGTGAATGACGTGGTCAGAGTTTCTATGGCGCTTTGAAAAGTTGGATATTCTGCCGGAGTCATCTAGTCTGGACGTCACTATGCTCTGTTTATTGGGATCTGGAGCGGCCAGTACACTGCAGGTGCTTCCCGCCGTGTTTTTGTGCTGGACCTCGGTTTCGGCCGTCGAACTGGCCGGAAACGCCTTGACCCATGAGGGTTGGACCATCGAGGCAGATACCGACCGCGCCCGCCTAACCATCAAACACGCGCGAGTCGGCGCGGTCTTACAGGCGGTTCGACTCAATTTAGAGATTGGCGGGATGTTAAATGAGTTGAAGCAGTGGAAAACGGACTCCAGCGCTCCGGGCCGGTTGGTGGTGAGAACCCTGGCGCCTGCGACCACCTGGAGCTTTGAAGCAGCTCGAGAGCGCCTGATCATCTCAAGCACTGACCCAGGCGCCGTTCTCACTGCTCAGGCACCAGTTTCCCCGGTGCGTCGCCTCGCCCGGCTGCTGGATCCTGACGGAGTACCGGTCACTTGGCAGGGAACTGGCGAAGTCGTCGGTAGCTACGGGGGAAGCTTAACCCGCAACCCTTCCTTTTTGCCCAGGGAGAATCCCGAGTGCATGTACTTTGCTCTGGGGCAGGTAACTGGTTCCGTGTTTCACAGCCTGTTCGACCAGCTCACTGACACGGCTGTCAGATTCCCCGAGCAAACCCAGTTTTCAGCACCACACACGGGCAAGGACTGCCTTGAAGTGAGGATGCCTATCCCCGGTCCGGGAATGATCCGGTTGGTTCCGGACTATTACACCAGGACTCTGGGTGTTCCATACTACGTACCGTTCAACGATTCGCCGTTCGGGAGGGGACCAATGGTGTGGTGCAGTTGGACCAGCTACTACGGAGATGTGACCGAGGACGCAATCGTGAAGAACGCGAACTGGTTGAGCGAGCATCTCAAGCCCTACGGGTTTCAATACGTGCAGATCGATGACGGTTACGACCGAGGTCCCAAAGAAGGGCACTATTGGATCGAGCACTGGGACAAATCGAAGTTCCCCAAAGGGCCGGAATGGATCGCTGATTACATAAAATCAAAAGGCCTGCACCCGGGGTTGTGGCTGGTTCCTAACTCATACGCCGGAGCAGTCGAAACCCACCCCGACTGGTACCTCCATGACCGGCAGGGAAAGATCGTTCTCGATTACGGCACTCCGGCACTGGATTCGAGTCATCCCGAGGTTCTCAACTTTCTCAAGAAACTGTTCGTTACCCTGGGAAACTGGGGATTCGAGTACTACAAGTTCGACGGCGAGCACGCGCTTCCGAAATACGCGCCGCCCGTTGACTTGAAGCGGCTCCATGACCCGATGGCCGACCCTTTGGCGGTGTACCGGCATCGGTTGGAGGTGATTCGCCAGGTTGTCGGGACGAACACTTTCATCGAGGGCTGCCCCGCCGGCACTCCGCTCAATGGCATTGGCTTCTTCAACTCCTACTTCAATGGCCACGATGTGTACAACAACTGGCACGGCATGTATGCGCTGTTCAGCTCCATCAGCGCCAACGCCTTCCTGAACCGCGTGGTCGTCTATGTCATGCCAGGTGAGGGCCTCGAACTGGGCGAACGCATCAGCGTTGAGGAAGCCGGTCGAAGGCGGCCGGCGGAAGTTGTCGAAACTGCCCGAACCCGCGAAGATCCAATGATCGGATTTGGCGTCACAACGGCCGAAGCCCGCACGCTGGTCAGCTTGGTCGCCCTCACCGGCGTGGCCTATCCGCTGGCGGGGGTGATGCCGGAGCTGCCGGCCGATCGTTTGCAACTGCTGCAACGAACCATGCCTACCATGCCCATCGCACCCATGGATCTGTTCAGCCGCGGCACGGACGTGGACTGGGACACCTTCAAACACATCCGCGCGGATGACTACATCCACCACTACCCGGAGATTCTCGACCTGAAGGTGGAGGCGAAAACCGGAACCTACGATGTGGTGGCGCTTCCCAACTGGCGGTCTTCGACGACAACCAAGACCGTTGCCCTTGGCCACCAGCTTGGGCTCCATGAAGGCGAGCAATTCGTCGCCTTCGATTTTTGGAATCAGGAACTTCTAGGTGTGGTTTCCGATCGAATCACGGTTGAGGTCGAGGGGCACGACACGCGGGTGCTGCTGGTTCATCCCTGCTTGAACCGCCCGCAGTTGCTGGGCACCTCCCGGCATATCACCGGCGCATTTTCTATCCAGGAGCAAGCATGGGATCCTGCAGGCAATAGGCTGAAAGGGCTCTCGGAAATAGTGCCCGGCGAAGAATATACCCTTTTTCTCCATCTCCCGCCCGGAACTACATCCGACAGTAAGCCATCTGCCTCAATTGCCGGGAGTGCCATCCCGGTTCACCAGGAGAGGAATGGGAATCTCCTGTCGGTCAGTTTCAAGAGCCAGCAGTCGCCGGTAGCCTGGCAAATCCGGTTCTGAAGCATATTGTTGCAGGCGCAGCCATGAGAAGACATCGTTGGCAAGCAGGCAGAACAAATGCTCCAGCTCATTCCGTTGGGTGCCTGCGCCCACCTATTCATACTCTCGGACGGTGGGGAATGGCTCTTGCCCTTTTTCCTCCACCTCCAGGAAAGGCCGCATGGGCGATCGCGTCACTGTGAGTGTCGTCCTACCTCCACGTTCCCTAGCGGATAGCGCAAAAGGCCATCGTCGCCATTAATACCTAACCGCAACTGTGGCTTTTCAGCGGTGTCTACCAACGCTACACGCAAGTCGTAATTACCGGACTGGAGGTTCTCAGGGAGAAGGAAGGCACTTTCCACCGAGTAGTTGTTGCCTTTCAACCAGGAACGTGGATCGAACGCTTTGTCCACCCCTGACCAGACCACTACCTTATCCTGATTTAGCAGATAGAGTTTCAATCGATACGGGTAGACACACCAACTGGCGTTGCGGTTGACCCACTCCTGTCTCAGCGTCAGAGTCTCGCCAGGGCGGCGGCTGGTTTCCCACGAAGCTGAAGTAAGCACAAAGCGATAGCCGATGCCACCTGCTTTGAGGGCCCGCTCATGCTCCCCGCGGTCTTCTGCCATGGCCTGCTTGTAACTGGCGGCATGCATATACAGGTGGGCGTAGGTCGAATGAAACTTGGCAAAGGTATCGACATGCTCCGCCATCGAGCCGTGGGTCTTGTCCTTCTTCATCTGCTCGTAGGACCAGTCCCCCTCGCCGATGAGTTGGTGGTCGGGCCAGTACTTGTTCATCAGGTCATTGGGCCAGCCGCCCAGGCCGTCAATGAACCCGTTGCGGGCAAAAGCAAACCCCCGGGCCGCGGCGATATCCAGGGCCTGGCGATGCATCGCATCAGCCAGTGGCAGATCGCCTCCGCAGTCATCGTCATACACGTGGGCGATGGCCAGGTTCCGGACGGGTTCGTTTTCCGCCCGGTTGGGAGCGAAGACATCGAGGTACGCGTCAATCGCCTTGCCCAGCACCTCCCGTTTTTTCTCCCGACTGGGCCAAGGATAGTGCGACCACATGGTATGCCATTCGCCCCAGTCGCCGAAGCCCATCACGTAATCCAAAACCACCGGGCCGCCAGGTTTGTGGTAACGGTCACGATAGGCCGCAAGAAAGCGCTTCATTTTGGGGAGATAGAGAGTCTCCCAGGTCGGATCGGCGTAAGCCGGGCAGCGCTGCTTGACTCCGCCCTCGGCCTTGTATTCGTGGTATTTGACGCCGACATCCCAGAGCCAGTCAGGGCAAGCCTTGTTGCCTGGCGCGCCGGCCCAACCCGGATCCGTGGTCACCCAGAGCCGGATCACGAACTGTTTGTTGCAGGCTTTCCAGTAATCCACCACGGTGTCCAGATCCTTCCAATCGAACTGGCCTTCCTTGGTCTCCAGATCGGCCCACATCCAGTCAATGAGAACCCAACTGAACAGGGAGGCGTCGTCGCCAAAGCCCTTGGTGTTGTACTCGACGTTGAATGGCCGACTGTCATAGAACCTCGGCCCGGCCCAGATGCCCCAGCCGCAGTAAGGGTTGACCAGCGGATCATCGCTTTCGTGGGGATGCACAGTGGTCCTTTTCGCCGAACTCGCCTGCGGTGTGGCGTTTTGGACGCCGATGAAACGGCAATCGGCACTCTCCACCACGAAGCGGCCCTGTTGCGCGTTGGTGATCGGTTGCCCAAGCAGATTCAGATTCTTGAAAGTCACGTTCCGAACGGGATGGTTGGTCAGGCCCACGACGCGTGACGGACGTAGCGGGCTATCCACAACCGAGACGTTCTCCAGGAATATGTTCTGGATTCCCACCCCCGGGCTGTTGCGATTGGGCCTGATATCAAAGAAGAAGTCGTCCTGGCAGGACTCCATCCGAATGTCCCGATACGTCACATCCCGCACCGGCGGCATGGTGCCCATGTAGTCGGGGCTGCCGTACTCGTGCATCTGTGTTGGGTGGATCGACAGCGCCGCCTCGGGCCACTGAGGATCAGGCACCTCGCCATTGGGCAGACTGTAGATGACATCGATGTTTTGGAAGGTGAGGCGCTGGTAAACGGGGGTCACGCTCTCATAACCAATCTCAATGCCGTTGCCGCCCGCCATGTTGGCCAAGACGCAGTGCTCGACGTGGACATCTTCAACGGGTTGGTTTCTCCCCTCGCCAGCCAAGCCCTTCAGGCAAATCGCATCATCGTGGGCCATGAAGAAACTGTCGCACACGCGCACTGCCTGGGAGTTGATGATGTCCAGACCATCACGAATCTCGGAGAGCAAATGAAAGTTCTCGATGGTGACATCCCGGCTGGCCACGGACCTGAACGTCCAACTATCCGCGCGATTCAAAAGCACGATGCCTTCGATCCGCACGTTCCTGGATGCATAAATGTTGAGTGGTGTTCGATGGCCCTTTCCCTCTTTAGGATACGGGTTAAAGAGAATGCCTCGTCCCCGGACTGTCACCCCGTCGCCCTCCGAAATCGCCAAGGAACCTTCAACCACCGCGCCCGGGGCGAGGTAGATCGTTTTACCGCTGCCCGAGGATTTGATCGTCCCGGCCTTGTGGTAGCCGGGGCCGAAGTAGGCGACCAGTGGATCATCGGACTTCGGCGTGTCGGTTTCGGGCGGGTTGGAGAACAGCACGAGCGGATGACGTGGGTCGCTGTTGAGTTCCAGGCAAAGTTGCCGCGCGGTGTCGCCCATCGTGAATCGCAACGTCGCACCGTCCTGCTTGACGGCAATCTTGCGGCTCAATGGCCGGATCACAGGTGTCTTGGCCTGGCCCGCCACGGTGACTTCGACTTCGATCTTGCCCGTTGCGTCAAACGTCACGAACTGCGACTCCGTGGTGAGGGCCCAGTTGTAATCGCGCTGCTGGAAGAACGAATACACCGGCGCGATCTGCCAGGCAACCGTACCCGCCGGACGCAGCCGAACCTGGTATTGTTTTGAAAGCGGTGCGCCATCCGGCGCTTGGGCAATATTCAGTGCGGCTGGGGCCTCTGCCCTGGTAAATACCGTTTGGGAAATCCATACGGCCAGCAAAATCATTCGAGTATTCCTCATGCGGATAATGTCGAGGTGTCATTGGTTAGGGAGAACTATTGTTTCTGTCGTCGCCAAGCCAACAAGCGATAAGCAACCGCTCCGGCCAGAGCGAGCATTGCCGCGAGAATCAAGCAGACGTAAAGGAGCAAACGTTTGGGATTTCCCCCAGCTCGTTCGAAGTCCGCGAAGGCCAGGCTGATACTACCTTTCCGCAGATAGGCGCTCGCCCGATTCCGATAGACCCTAGGGTAGTCCGGCTGCAATTGAACAGCGCGGCTGAAGTCCGCAATGGCTTTGTCTGGTTTGCCGGCGGCCACATAGACACAACCGCGGGTGTTATACGCATGTGCAAAGTCCGGTCGCAGGCTGAGGGCGCGGTCCAGGTCGGCCACTGGATCGCCAGTGCCGTCGTACTTTGAATACGACGCATAGGCTCGGTTGTTGTAGGCTTCGGCGAAATCGGGCTTCAGTTCGATTGCTCGAGTGTATTCGACAATCGCTTTGTCGTATTCGCGGGACGCAAAAAAGCCATCGCCGCGAGCCAGGCACGCCTCAGGGGTTAGGCTCGCAGAGCCATTATTGTTCTTGGAGCTTTCCGTGAAACCACATGCGCAAACCGCTACCAGCATCACCCCTGTCCATCTCGCTAATTTGTGTAGACATTGAGTCAAGGGGATGATGTTTGATTTGTGATAGTGATGGATCTCGTCAATCACGTTCATAAAAAATGGTTTCATTGGCTTTCCATTAGAACGATCAGTCCCGTATCGATTACTCATTGTTGGATTTCATTCTGTCGAAGTCATCCAGCATCCACGAATCGCTCCAGTGCAGCACCATCAGGCCGTCTTTGAACCGGATGGGGAGCCAGACGTAGCGGCCGTCGATAGGATTCTCGGGTTTCCATCGGTTAGCCATGAAGATGAAGGCATTCGTCCTTCCTGCCACTGGGAGGATGTACGTGCTTTGAGACTCGAAGGTCCGATCGGATCCGGCGCCGACGCAGGGATTCCCCAATTCGGTCCAGGGCCCGAAAATGGAAGGGGCAGAAGCCGACCTGGCGGCGTTGGGGGTCCACCCGGTGCAACTCGAGGCGACAAAGTAGTAGGTTCCGTTCGCCTTGCAGAGGGCGGCACCTTCCATGTACCTGCCCGGAAAGGCCCTGACGTAGCGGCCGACGTGCGACAAATAGTCGTTGCTCAGTTCCGAAATATGGATGGTGCTATTTTCCTCGGACGAGAAGATGTGGTAGGCCTTCCCATCATCATCGACAAAGAGGTTCATATCCCTGGCCATTTGACCGCCTTCGTAATCGCGCCCAAGGAAGTTAATCACATCAGGATGTTCGGAGGCGCCGCCGCCGTTGAACGTGGCATTATTGGCATTGAACTTCCGGGTCTTGTGCTCCGGCAGCACGTTCACCGGCCACGCCCCTTTGTCCGGCCGTTCCGCCCTCAGGAATTGGAAAGGGCCGACGGCGTTGTCGCTGACGGCTACGCCGCTCAAGGCTGCGTCATACCCTTTGCCCCTAAGTTCAAGGTGAAACCACATCACGAACTTGCGGGTCTTGGTGTTGTAGATCACCTTGGGACGTTCGAGGGTGCATCCTTTGGCGATGGGGCTGGCCGGATCGTTTTCAACGACCTTCAGAGCAATGCCCTCGTCTGTCCAGTTGTAGAGGTCGATTGACGAATAGCAGTGAACGCCCACCTGGGCGCTGTTGCCCGCCCTGCCCGCAACTTTGTGTTCGCCATACCAGTAGTACTTGCCCTGGTGATAGAGAACGCCCCCGCCGTGCGCGTTGATGTGTAGGTGGTTGTTATCAGTCCATATTTCGCCGGGCTGAAACGAATGGTGTTCATTGGTTTGCCCCGTGGCAAAAGCGCAGCTCGCCGCCAACAGGAAGAGTGCTGTGCATGCTTTCACCTCGCATCCCTCATCGGAAGGACGAAGTAGCCGGGGCACACTCAACGATGCAATGGACTGAAGCAAGGATCGGAATGGTCTCATAGGAATGGAGATCTGATTGAGTTAGCACATTTACTTCCATCCACCGAACCCCTTTGGCGGATAAAGATGGGCCATGAGGCCGCCTCCCGGCGGCAACGAAGCGGAAATCTTGCCGTTGCCGGGTGGTTTGATTCCGGACTCTATCTGGAAGGCGGGCTTTTCCTGCCCGTCCCTGTAGAGTGTCATCTCCTTGCCCGCAAGGCCGAGTGACACGAGATCGAGATCCAGGCTTTGCGCCTCGGATCGGCAGTTCAACACGGCCACGTACCATTCAACACCTTTCCGGCGAGCCATGATGACGGTATCGCCGATCGCTGATCCCGGCAAAATGCGGGTTTCGTCCCAGGTCACGGGGACTGTGCGGATGAACTGGAGCAACGGGCTGTTCAGATATGCCTCGGGGTTGTCCGGCCAGCAAAGGAACGGAGTGCTGAAAACGATCACGGAGGCCATCTGGAAGATGCTGGTGGTGTTTCTCAGGAACTTAGATTGAACGTAGCCGGGGAGGAAATCGCCATGACCGGCGGCCATCCGCGTGAAGGGAAGCGCCCCGTAATGCTGCAGCGGAAGTGATCCCCACAACACGTATTCCTGCTCGCGAATGCCCTCGCGCGTCATCACGTTGGGCCACGTTCTCATCTCGCCCGTCGGTTTGTTGGCGCCATGAAAGTTGACCATGATTTGGTGTTCCGCCGCCCGGCGCATCAAATCCTCATAAGCATCGACCACGGCGCGGCTTTCCGAATCGAAAAAGTCAATTTTGACACCCTTGACCCCGGCCTTCTGGCAGTTCTGAAATAGCTTTTCTCGCGACTCTTCGGTCGTCAGTCCTGGACCATCCTCGCGGCCTTCTGGATAGGCATGCCATAAGAGAATGCCCACCTTGCGCTCTTCGGCATAGCGGCATAACTCGGCAGCGCGTCCCCAAAGATCTCCGCCATTCTTGAGCCAGCCCCACTTTTCGCTCTGCCAACCGCCATCAACCAGCAGGTATTCGCAGCCGGTGGCAGCCGCAACATCCACAAACCACTTTTGCCGATCCCACTGGGCGCCGTCGTTGCCGAAAACCATCCAGGTGCAGGGCGCCTTTCCCGGACGCAGCCAGGGCGTGTCGATGCCAGCAGGGAAGAGTTTAGGGTCGGGAGGCTCGCAGAGGGACGCGATCACATCGTTGTTCACAAGGGCATTGAGGTCTTTGGCGAGTACGATTACCCGCCAGGGGGAGACAATTGCGCCTTCGTTGCTCCATCCGTTTGGATCGTCTTCAAACGCCGCTCGGAGTTTCACGTCGACCTCTGGCCGAAGCGTCATTCCACTGTATTTGTAGAGCGAGGCCTCGTTGATTAATCCGAAGGTGCCATCCGAATAGGCAAGGGTCACCGGCATTCCCAGATGTACCGGTTGTTTCTTGCCCCGCACCTCTTTTTCCAGAGGAATCTCTCCGGCGGAACAGGACTGATACGCGCCCTCGTAGTTCACCGTGTCCGTCTGAAACCAAACCGTGCAGTCCTTGGGCAGTTGACAGGAGGTGGACTCGCCTTGGATGCGCCGCGTCCCGGTTCCGGGAACACGGTAACGGAATCCAACACCGTCATCAAACACGCGGGTTTCCAGAACCCAATCGACGCCCGATTGCGTCCTGACGGGAATCTCGGATGCACGGCAGTTATTGGTCGCGGTGGTCTTGTTCCCTCGCCACGGGAATGCCTCCGAGATGCTCCGGGTTCGAGGCTCTCCCAAGGCCACCTTGGCACCGAGATCGACATTATCGACGATCACGCCGGCCTGTTCAGGTTCCAGTCGCTGTTGGCCGCCCTGGGTCACGGAATAGAGCAAATGGCCTTCCGCACTGGTGGAAATCAGGCAGTGCATGATGCCGTCCGGGCTGGTCAAGTCGATTGCCTCGGCCTGGGCAGCCAGGACGAGCGAACACAAGATAGGAAGATTTATATGGCGCATATCTGAGCTGTTGAGTTACCCACAGGGTTGCCATTTTTTCCAACTCACCGCTTTCTGGATCTTTTCACGGTATCTCTGACAAGAGTTGTCACACTCCTTGCCTCGAGCTTCGCGTCGCAGAACTCCTCCTCGGCCGGATCCGGGCTCCAGAACAACATGCCAAAGGGCCTTACGGTCCCGGGATTGACTTTGCCATATTCACGAGCCGAGCTGATCCCTGTGCCGGCAAACGGGTTGACTTCGCTGGCTGGATCGGCAACCGCCCAAGCGCCGCAGAGACTCTCGACGGCAAAAACGAGGCTCCACAACTGTGTGCCCGGACCCGCCATGACCATGGCGGCGGCGTTGATAGGAGCACGTGGTTTCTTCATGGAATTGAGATTATTGAGCCGCGGAGCCCTCCCGAGTATTCACAAAACGTGGTTTTAACAGGTCGGGGGCGCCTGGTAAAATAGCCGTGCCAAAGCCATGGTCATTCACCTGCTTGGGACAATTCTCATAGGTCGTTCCGCGAATCGCAAAGGAATAGGTCTTGTCGAGATCAAACCCAACCGCGCTGTTCCTGATGGTGTTCCCTTCGCATAAGGTGGCGAAGGTCAGCGGCGCATTGGCGGGGCTTTTCATCCAATTCTGGTTGAAGGTAGCGATCGCGGCGTTTCCGGCCAGGCGCTGGCTCTGGTTTGAACAAGCGCTCCGGTCAATGACGTTGTCCCGGATTTCCGTGCCGTAGTCGCCAATGCCCCGGTAGTTCACCGTCTCGTTTTCAACGCGCAGTGTAATGCCCATGGTCGCATACTTCGGCGCCACCCCCGTGAAAGTGCTCCGCTTGAGCTGGTTGAAGTAGACGGGGCAATGCCAGGCGCCGCCCTTTGGGAATTCGCCGATGCGGCCCCAGTTATTCCATCCTTCGGTGTCGTGCGATATCGCGTCTGCATCCACGCAATCGTAGGAGCCCCCGTAGTACATGTTGTATGGCGATTTGGACCCCCGCGCGGTGTTGCGGTAGAAAACATTGTTTACGTGCCAACTCCCGGCGCTGACCACGCTGTTGGTACCGGGCGCGACGTCCCAGGGGGGCCAGACGCTGAACCGAATCATCGGCGGATTGCTGCCCAGGTTTCGCTGCGCGGTCACGCGTCTGAGCTGCCCCAAACCCTTCCCCTGAACCACGATCACCTCCATCTCGTGGCTCCCCAGGCCCTTCAGATCTCCCGCTACATCCGCCCGGACATCGACCGTGTCCGAGCCGGAAGCGATCACTACCCCGGCCATGCAGGACCAGGCCGAATCGGCCGCATAGGGCTGGCAGTCGCCCGGCCCATCCAGGTGATGGGCCAGATTGTTTGCGACATATGCGTTGTAAATATTCCACCCCATCCAGCCTTCGTTCAGGAAGAAACCGTTCATCTGCCCGGCATAGGCCGCGGGACGGAACACCAGCTCGTTGTTGAGTACCAGGAGCTTTTCGGACGACATGCATAGTCCCAGGCCGTCGTGCATGTCGATGAAGTTGTCGCGGAAAGTCACGCGGTGCCGAACGCTGTGGTTCCACAGATTGCGGGAGGAAATAAAGAACCGACACCCGGCCACCAGCATGGGACCGGTTCCAGAAACGTAATAGGGCGAGTGCTGAACCGAAACATCGGGGTTTCGGAGCAGATCAAAGGTGACGTTGTGAAGAAAGAGCTGGTTGGCGTCTCCGCCCACCAGCGTGGACTGCACGTCATTGGGGGCTGCAGGTTGATACTTCAGCGTGAGTTCAGAGATCCCATGCCGGCTGCCCTTGAGCGTAAGCGCTTCGCCACCGGTTCGTGAGACCAGGACCATAGTCTGCTCACCGCTATCCCCTTGAAGTATACAACCGGTGCCGATCGAAAGCTGCCCTACTCGGTAAACGCCCTTTGGTAGATGGACGATCCCGCCGCCGCGTGCGGTCGTGTCATCAATCGCCCTCTGGATGGCCAAAGTGTCGTCGGCGACTCCATCGCCCAGGGCGTGGTGGTCCCGTTTGGCATCGACGAGGTTAGTCCAATTGAACTCGTTGGCCCAGCCGACCTTCAAGGCCAAGGCAGCCGGGTGCTTGGGCGCTCGTTGCACCTCGATCACGGTGTCGCGGACCGTATCGGGGAACTCAGTGTGGTTGTCGAGGCGTATCCAGTCCTTTCCATACTCGGCCGACCGGGTGCAGACCTCCACGTAGTACCGTCCGGCGCTGAGATTCCGCGGAACGGTGAAATCAATGCAAAATGGATTGATGGCATCCGGCTTAATCACGTGGGCCTGGTTTCGGTCAAGGGGCACGAACCGTAAGCGCGTGGCTCGGACCGCATTGTATTCCCCGGCATCGAGGTTCCGACCGATGAGCTTAAGCTGCAGGCCTGGATAGGCCTGTTCGTCGGAAATCCACCTTGGCTCCGCGCGGTTGACGTAAACTGCCTGGGTGGACCACCCCGCATCGTTTCCCACCGATAGCCGATATGTCCCCGGCGCGATCGAGGGGAATAAGACCCGGCAGAAATGGCCGTCCGCATCGGTCTGCCGCGGGGATTGCGTCGCCGCCAGGGAGCCGTCGGCTCTCAGGAAGCGGACACCGGGGCTGCCGGTCAGGTATTCTCCGTAAAGGGAGACTATTGAGTTTGGACGGACTCCTTCGGAAACCTTGAAGACCACAGGCACCGGGGGATCCGCCGCCTGACTGGCCAGACCTGACACAACCAGTGGGGCAAACAGGGCAAACACCAATCTATGCATATAGAGTTGTTTTAAGGGAGTCGCACGTGTTGCTGCGGTGTCGAACTGTCAGTCCCAACGCTCACCACAAAATCGAAACGTTCGCCATAGCGCTGGCCATCGAGAGTGACATCCAGAGCCACAATTCGCACGCCTGGGGGCGCGGCGGCCGCGGCTTTGATTCGAATGGGAAAGACGCGGCGAGACTCGGCCGAGAGTTTGCCTTCGAGAACGGACGGCTCCGCCACCAAGTCCGGCGGCGTGTGGATTTCGATGCGATGGATTTGTTTGCGCGACCTGAAATTCCGCACATGGATGTTCACGGTTTCGGCTTGTCCTGGTTTTACGGCGACCCGATACGGCTCGGCCCGCACCCAGAACGGATCAAACCAGTACCGATAATCCGGATCCGGGCTGAGAACCTTGAACGCGTCGCGCATTTCGTAAGACCATTGACGGTAGCGCTCGATGAACGCGGTCGGATGGTCCATCACAAAAGAGTGGCCGCCGACCAGGATATCGGGCTTCAGCCGGCTTAAGAACTCCGCGCCGTAGATATAGCCTTCCTCGAGGATGGCGCTGTTATGAGCCACCATCGCCTCGTGGCCGGATTGGGCAGGATTGTCCGGGTCGCCGAAGATGTTGTCACCGGTGAACGCGACTTTGTGTCCATCAATCTGGCCATGCACGCAGAGAGCGAACTCGGTCTGGCCCGGCATCCAATCCACGGTGAAGCGGTAACATTCCCATTTGAAAGACTCGCCGGGCTTAAAGGCGCGATCCACGCGCACACCCTCCACTAGTGAGCCGTCCTCGCGCTTCTTACCGTAGGACTGGATGGGGGCCGAGTAATCGAATCGCTCCGGGTGCTCCATTTTGTCCACCATGTTGTCCAGCGCCCAAATCTTTGTGCGCCATTTCTCGCGCAGGTGCGGCGCTTCCAGAAAGTGATCACCGTGCATGTGAGAAATGATTACGGCATCAATGGTCTTGAGCCCATAGTTCTCGCGCAACCCTTCCAGCGCGGCATCCAGGAACTTCTCATCCAGCAGTCCGCAATCCACTGCCAAGCCGTGTCCACTATCGGCAATGATGAGGCCGAAGTTAGGCCAGAAGTTTGGACGTTTGAATTTGAACAAATGGGGCGACACTTGCCAGATATTCGACACCACAGTCGGTGTGGAGACCTTATCCTGGTAAGCGACGGAACCACCCTCAACGTCGTAACCACGAACGTAGAGTTCTTCCAGGCGTTCCAGCTTTTTGCCAAAGTCGGTCAACTGCTCGATGGGGGGATTAATACCTGGCCCGTGGGCGGGCAGAAGCCAATGGAGCCGATAGGTGGTCAACGTGGCAACTGAGTTTCGCAACGCTTGAATGCCTAACACGAAGCCGTAGTCCCATTCTGTGTCGAACCAAGTGTGCATCCTGGCGCCGTCGAGCATCAAGTCGCCGCTGAAAGCCACCCAGCCATTGCCAAGTTGCAGCAAGTACGACATGCCGCCAGGGCTGTTTCCGCGGGTGTCGAGGCACTGGAATTCACGTCCGCGCCAGGTGAAGGTATCGTTGGTCTTGAAGGCACGGTCCAGAGGAATCGGTAGAATGGGCGGACGCACGTAGCTGGAACTGTGGATGGTGAACCGATCTTCAAGCCGGGCTTTCATTTTGCGGAAGTCGGTCGGCTTCTCGAACAGGTCGCGTTCCGCTTCCGGCGCGGCAACCTTCACGCCAGTGCCCTTCAAGCGCGGCGCACCCTGGCACTGCTCACGATGATGATGAGTAAAGAGTACCCATTCGACGCGTTTGACGCCAATCTCCTTAAGATGATCGAGCACGCTGCCGTCGCTCAGGTCGATGAGCAGTGCCGCCTCGCCATCCCTCACTACATACACATTGCAGGTGTCGCTCCAGACGAAGAGGTTGGCATCGGTCTTGGAGTCAACGAGCTGTAAGATGTGAGAGGTGGTGGTGGTCTTGCTCGTTGGATTCACGGCAAGACACGCACTCACTGGCGCGAGTAACAACAGGATTATCGAGGAAATAGCTGGGGCCATAAGAATTTTAGGGTTTCCAGCGATACATCAGCACTTTGGCTTTGTAGTCTTCCTCCACGAAGACGAGATACTCACCGTTGGCGCGCTTGAACGCGGTGATGCCGGTGAGAATATCAATCCAGCCAGTGTTCTCAATGCCCCCGACAGTTGGACCGGGGTCGAACACACCGACTTCGGCGCCGTCGCTGAGCCGGTTAATCCCTATCCGACCCCGTTCCTTCCAGCCGCCGGTAAAGACATAGTCTCCAGCTGCCGCTACGCATGCTGCCTCCTTGCCCGCATTCGGTTCAAAGGAGACCGTCTTGCGATTGCCGGCGAGGTAACCTCTGCACATGAACACCCGGCCAATGTGCCGCATGTCTTCTCGGCCCTCATCCGCCACAATGAGGGTGTCGGTATCATCCAGGTAACAAACGCGGGCCACTTTCTTCACGCCGTCTGGCGGTTCCAGAACCGTGGTCTTGTCTCCTCGGTAGATCGGGTTGCCCTTTTCATCGAGGCCTTGGAAGTCGTACCGGAAGAAGCCGTAGGCCATCCAGATGTTGCCCTTCTTGTCCACCCAGAACGGGCCCGGCTTTACGCGGTCGGTGTTAGGGGCAAACTCATCGGCTTGATAATCGCCGTCGCTGTTGAGATCGCGCCAGATCGAGGCGCCCTTGGGTTTGTTGGGCGGCCATTTCTGCTCAGTGCGGTAAAGGTCGTTACCCCATTGGAGAATCAGCCCGCAAGGGACTGCCATCTCGTCGTCGTACCGGAAGATATTGATGAAGTTGCTGGCGAACATCCCGCCCACGAATAGAAAGCGTCGCCCATTCAGATAGACAACCTGCGGCGAAGTGAGCCCGTGTTCGCCGTTCTGTTTGACAAACGTCAGGCCACGCGGGTCTCGCGGGTACTTGTGACGGTCGAGCGAATAGCCCGCCAACTTAGCTTCCTGCCCGGGCGGTTTGGCATAATCCATCACGTAGTGCTCCTGGATCCCCCACACATCCCGACCGTCGGTGGTCGGGTCGGCGCAGACCACATCCACGAAGAAGTCGCCGCGCAGTTCCCAAATTAGTTTGCCCTCGGCAGAAAACTTGCGCAGGCACGAGCCCATCTCGCTCATGGCCACATAGAGGTTGCCTGCGGCATCCACGCCGATGCCGCGAATGCCCCAGAACTTGGTGGGCGTGACGATGCCCGGCTTGCCACTGGCGATGCCCCAGTAATCCCCGAACGCACGGGTTAACTTCGGCCGCTTCGGGTCCGTGATTTCATAGAACAAGACCTGCTGCCGTGGGCTAGTCTGCGAATCGGCGACCATGAGCTGACCGTCATTGGCTAGGGCGAGGGCCATCGGCTCGAACAGGCCAGGGAAATCGACTGCTTCGCCGTCGCAGGTGATGCCTCGGGGCTTGAAATCGTATTCGTGGAATTTGGGCTCGACGTAATCGAATTCGATCTTCCATTTGCGGGCCGCCTTGTCCGTCGTTTCGAGACTATTCGGATTGATGTTCGTGTTCCCGATCACGTCCCCGCCCTTGTAGACGCCGAACTTCTTCCCGCCTTCGTCCCAGTGGCTCCAGGTATTGACCGTGCCGTCGGGTTGAACGCGCGTGTGGATGAGGAAATTCTTAACCCGCTTGTTGCTCTCGCCGGAAAAGGAGTTGCCGAGCCAGGAGACCGTATAGTCCAAAGGAGCCGCGTGCAGTGCCAGTGCGGCCCAGAACATCGCGAGGATGGTTAATCGAATCATAGGTTCAAGGTGTGGGAGTTACGATGCGTTCGGGACCTTGCGCATCAAGAAAACTGCGTTCACGGTTTGGGGAACGTTATGACCTCAAAACGCTCGATATTCACACCCCAGGCGTTGTCGCCAGGGCCATTCTTAACCATGATGGTATTGTTGGTCCCCGGTTGGAGGGGAATCTCGGCGACCAGGTCCTTGTAGGTTTTCCAGCCGGCTGTGAAACGGAATTTGACCTGCCGGAAAAGCACATCGTTAGCGATCAGGCTCTTAATCGCGTTATCGTAGGTCGCGTAGCGGATCTTAACGTAGGCCCGGCCGCCCGGCCCTCCGTCCACGCCAGCGACTCGCACAAATGCGCCCCCATTGTGCATGTTGCCCACGGTCCCCTCGGAAATCGTTGCTCCACCTCCGACTTGGCCCTGGGTTGCTGGATAAACCTTTGTTGTCCCGCCCTCGGGCAAGACCGGGTCAGCCGCCAAGGGGACGTAGGGCTCGGGAACGAACGCCTGAAAGCCAGGCTTGTTGGTGCCCGGAGCGGCGCCGACCATGAGGTCATCGATAATCTTTTCCATCACATCGAGATTCATCCGAGGCATGAGATAGCTGTGGCCACGATCGGGAATCGCTCGGAAAACATTGCTCGCAGTGGCCTCGATTCGGTTGTAGCCGTTGGTCACTGCGATCCAATAGTTCGCCAGGCCTCGTGCGGCGTAAATGACGGAGATTTGATCCCAGCTCGGTCGGCTGCCGCCGCCATAGGCGGCTCGCACCGGGTTGGATTCGGGCGTCTCCGACCTAAGCCGCTGGCCGGATTCGATCGGATAGCCAAGCTCGCCGCCACTGAACATGATCGGGGTGGGCCAATTCTCGCACACATACTGGGCCGATTCGGCGTCCTGCTCGACATTCCACTCTTTGCCAGTGGGAAACCATGCGGCCATACAAGAGAGTTCCTTTACTTTTGCAGCCACCAGGTCCCGGCCGCTCATCGGGCTGTTGGTATCACTGGTTGACTCGAGGAGTTTCCTCAGGTTCCGCAACGGGCCTATGGAAATGATGGTGACGCTACGATCCGGCTGGTTCACGAGCAGTTGGCGATAAAGCGCCGTGGCATCAGGAGCATTCGTGGCATGCCGGAGCGAATTGGTAAACTTTTTGGCAATCTTTTCCGTGTAGTAAGGCCCTTCCAAAAAGCCTCGATCTTTGAGTGTGCCGATTGGAATGTTCGGCCGGCCGAAGTAGGTGTTGTAGGCATCCAGACAAGGTGCGTTGTACGGATCAGAAGTGCAGGCCATCATCCCCAGTATCTCCAGCTCGCCCCGATCGGCCAGGGCATGCAAAACCGCCACAGCCCCGGCATCGCCGCAATCTGGGCCGTTGTCAGTGTCGAGAATCACCTTTGCCGGCGCTCTGGCTGCCGTCATCGCCGGATGGAAGGGCTGGTTTTCAGCCAGGATGGCCTTGTCGCTGATGTCATTGCGAATGCTCACACCGTAGTAGCCGTTGTTGCCCCGGATAATTGCATGCACGAGGCCCTGCTGGAGCCAAATACTGCCGGGTTGGCTGCGGACGTCGGCTTGCGCCCAGGCATTGCCAGGCTTTCGCTGTTTCGAGCGAGCGTCGAACGTGCAGTTCTGGACCTGAAGGTTGCCGGCGCTCGCCATAATGGAATAGTTCGTCGAGGTATAATCGTTGGAGAAATAACAGTCTGTAAACGAGGCGAAAGACGGTCCCAGGATTTGCACATTGTGCTCAACCGGCCCCCAAAAACCACAGTTCACAAACCGGATATTACCGCGGCATGTTGGCTCTATTACCACCTGTGTGCTGCGGCCCAAATGGTGCGAGTTGAACTGGCCATTGCTGATGAGCAGGCCCTGCGGTTGCACCGATTCGACGACCACACAGGTCTCCGTGGCATCGGCTCCAATGCCGGCAAACTGGCCGTTGCAGGCACCTTCTTTGGTTTCGATGAACCTGTAACCCACCTGGGCTGGGAAGACGAAGGTGTTGTTCACATATTCCCAATCCGTCCTTCCAAAGATAAATGCCTCGAGATGGCTTTGCATGAAATTGAAGACCTTTGTCCAATCGCCATTCGTCACCGCCTTCCGCCAGTAAACACAATGCAAATGGATGTTCTCGATTCGTCCGATATCCCGCGTGTTGTCCACCTGGATCCCGCGGCGCAGGGTGCAACCGTAGACGTCGTAGATGCGATGCCGACCGTTGTGAGCCGGACCAACCTGGATGCCATTGTAACTGTTAATCAGCGTGATTTTCTCGACCACGCAATCGAAGACCCGGGTGTCCTCGTCTGGCTTTTTTACGTTCATGCTGATGGACCACGGGTAAGGGTGGATGTCCTCAGCCTTCTGCTCCGGATAGAAGATAGTTAGTCCGCGCAAGGCGGTAGAGGATTCCATTTGAAACAGCGGGTCGGCGTCCTCTCGATCGCGTCCGCCGATGGCCAGAATGACGGAGCCTTTCAACGGCCCCGGTGCCAGGCTGCTTTCGTTCAGGCCCGCCAGCGTGACTCCGTCTTTGATTGTGACGCTGCCACGGATGAGGAACTGTCCGGTCGGAACGATGACCTTGCCACCCGTGGCACTTAGAGAATCGATCGCCTTCTGAAAGGCAGCGGTGTTGTCCGTCTTCCCATCCCCCACGCCGCCGAATTCCTGAACACTTACCTGGCCCGTGATGGAGGACGGCGTTTCTGCTAACGCCAGTCGTCCGGGCGCAGCCAAAAGCAGGCCAGCGGCGAGGGAGAACAGATTGAGTTGTTGAATGTTGTGTTGCATGGGTTGCTTCCTTCAATTCTGCTGGGCTGCTCCCGGAAAAACACCGCCGAGGCTGAGCCACCTGACGGCCAGAATCTGATGGTGATTCATAAGACTCTATTCCTGATTCGATTTTTCATGCTATTTTGCTGGGGAATTCGGGGCCAAAACTTCTTTCAGGAATAGAGTCTATAGGGTTCTATTGGTTTTGGCTCCGCGCCTGCTCCTTGCGCACCAAAACCAGTTCCTTTGAGGCAAATGGATTGGGGTAGGCGGTGACCCAGGCCTCGGGACGGATTTCATTGACGCCATCTTTCATAACCAGAGCCACCACCTCGATGCCTTTTCCGGACATCTCGCGTGTCAAGGGCACAAAATAGGTGTAGTTGCCACCCACCACCTGCACCGGAGCCTCCCAGACGTTGGCGTTATAGGAAACCGCCCGACCGGGCGCGCCGACCAGGCGATCCCCCAAGCGCACTGCCACGAAAGCTCCCTCGGCCATATGCCGGCCAGGGAGTGGAATCGCCAAATAGCTACCGGGCAGGACCTCATCGAGTTTCACCGAAAGCGACCACGCCGCGATGGCCGGGGCCTTAGAGTAGGGGCTGAAGAGGTTGGAGGCCCGCCATTGCTTCCTGTCCAGCGCCTTGCTCCCATGATAACCCTCCACCTCGGCCAAAGGTGCCGGAACCGCATTCATCCGGAAGTAGCGAATGGGGCCATGATCCGGGATGCCGGCTGAAATGCTATTCGGTTCCGATGAAATCCTCGTCGGTTGCCAGGTTTTGAGATCGGAGGAAACCTCTCCTGCCAGCTCACCTTGCATCTCTTTGGGAAGTTGGATGCCTTCACCGCGCAATACCAGGCGGTCAATGTGAATCGCAGCACCGAAATCGACCCTTAAGGCGCCTCCGTGTTTCGGCTTGCCTCCCCACGCGGGAGCCTGGTTGAACCGGGTCTCCATGCGCCCATCGAACAGGTTCCGATCCCAAATCCCCTTTTCCACGAAAAGCGGATGAGTGAAGAAAGCGTCGCGAGCCTTTTGGACTTCGGGAATTCGCGTCGGGCCGGAGCGCGTCAGAGAGCGCACCTCGAGAGCGTTGTTGTCCGCCGCAAAACAGGTGGCCTCGTAAAGGCTCTCGGCATCTGCAGGCACCTCAACTGACCTTAAGTCTCCCAGCTTGCGGTGCCAGGCGCTCTTGGGGCCTCGACCCGGGAAGGAAACCTTGAGCGCATCTCCCTTCAATAGTCCGTTCACCGTGTGGCCCGCCAGAGACGCACTCGTAAAGGTCCGAGCGGGCGCGGCCAATTTCACTGAAACGGTTTCGCCGGGCATTCCCATCAGCTTGAGCACTGTGGGTTTGCCTGGGACATCACGGACAACGGCGTAGTCGCATCCGGACACGCCGAGTTCGTCCATCGGTTTGGTGGAGGCAGCAACCAGGCAGGCGCGGAAAGGCAGCACTTCCACCTCTACCTGTGAACCAAACGCAAACTGGCCCAGGATTCTTTCCGTAGGATGGAATTGGCGCAGCTCAACCGGCCCGCTCCCACCGAGGCCGATAGACGAGTCGAGCATGACTTTGTACTTCACCGGCAGCCACGTTAGATTGCGCAATGTCAGAAACCGGGTTTGGCCGTCGCCGCGCGAAACCGCATACGGCCCGTACCCCGTTTCCGGGAAGGTCATGCCGCTGACCAGGATATCCCTGTAGTGCCGATGCAGGTTGTAAATCCGCGCCAGCCGCGGGAACTCGTCGTCTCGCAGGAGCCAAGGGTTTCCATAAATCTCCGGCGCTAGGATCAGGCACCGGTTGAAAGCCTGGAGAATCAAATCGTCATCCCAGTAATCAAGGCAGGACGATAGGCAAACGCCGTGGTCCTCCGTCAACCGTTTGAGTCCGGGCACGAGTTTGCGCGCCAGCGCCCCGGCTCGGTTATGGGTGGCCGTCTTGCCCGGCACCGCCTCGTTGCTCATATGGATATCAATGTAAGTTTCCGCGCCTTCGAACAGGAAAGTGGTGGCGTATGGGGCGGCTTTGCCAAAGTCGATCCGGTGGTTTAGCACAATGAGACCGGGTTGGTATTCGCGGCAAGCCTTCATCAAGCGAATGAAGGCATCCTGCTTTTCCGGCCGCAGATTGCTTGCGCAAGCATCCAGCTTCAGCAGCGCGAATTGATCGTCACGACAAAGCCTGACCATCATTTCGATGCGCCGTTGCTCCTCTTCAGGGGTATCGCCGAAACCATCCGGCCCAGCCCACATCCCCAACCGGCACCCAACGTCCTTGGCCTTCGCCGCGATCCGACCGAAACCCTCGGGGAACTTCGCTTTGAACTTCTGGCTGTCCGTGGAACCATACTCGCCCTGCGTGTCAATGTTGCCGGCGTCAAAAGCATAGCAGTCGAGCTGCATGCCGTATTCGTCATGGAGCCAACGGAAGAACTCGAGGTTAATAAGCGTCTGAGCCTCCGTCGAACCTTCCCAGGCGTTGTTGATCCAGGAAAAGTAATGTGCGCGCGACGGCGTCAGCTCGGTGGCGCCGGGAAAGATCTTCTCGTCAGCGGCAAGGGAGTGCAGACACGGAAGCACGATTAGCATGAAGGCGAACCGGCAGGACAGGCGAGTATGGGGGTGAAAATGCATGGTCGTCATAGATCTCATTCCTTTCCATTGGATTGAAGCGGCGGGCGATAGATACGCAGGGCGGAGATTGGAGTCTGATCGCCGTCCGAGATTTCCAGAGTGTGTCTGCCGTTCGGTAAACCTTGCGCGAGTGTCACCATGGTTTCAATTCCTGGGCTCGTCGCTCCGGGAGAAACGAACTCATCGACAAAGCGCGGCTCCACTTTCCACTTCACCGTGAACGCGTCCGGCACGGGCGTAATGCCGGCGAGGCTGAGGGCATAGGGCACATTCCAGTCGTTGGTTTCCAGAACAATGCGCCCCGAATTTGACACAAACCGGGCGTCGCTGCGTCCCTCGCCATCCGTACCAGTTTTGGAGCCAGTTAGCGAGAAGTGGAAAACGTTCTCGGATTGTGGGTCTTTGGCCACTGCAAGGGACCAGTCCTCAATCAGTAACGGCTTCAATGAACCGATCGGCGCTATCGGCGGCCATTTGACCGGCCACTTTCCTTCGGGCGAGGTCACGGCGCGCGTGAAACCGTAAAGCCCCGGCCACTCCGACGGCTTGCGTCCGTCAATTCGGATGGGGGCCGGTGCGGCTTCGCCGGGACGGCAAATCACATCGACGCGATTGCCTTCGAAGTCGAGCCGCAGCTTGCCATCCTTCCAGCGCACGTCTCTGCCAACCTGGTAAGTCTTTACCCAGTCTTCAGTGGTCGACGGGCCGAGCTTGGGATCGTAGCGCAGGTACGCATTCACGCACTGAGCCATGAACCATTCGCCGTGCGGGTTCAGATGCACTCCATCGCGGAGCAGCGCTTTGGGCTCGAGCTTGTTCTCCGTAAGATAGGCCTTCCACAGGGTGCGTTGGTCACATAACTCGCAGCCGTATCTTTTGGCGATGGACGGGAGCCAGTTATGATTCATAAAGGCTTCCCAATGTTGGCCGGCAGGTGGCAATTTCGCCGGGTCGATTTCCTCGGTAAAGTCCGCAGGCTTGGTGACGTGGTCGTTCTGCATCAGGATTTCGGCGGTCGTGCGCTCACGCGTGCGCCGGATGATGTCCTCGTATTTGTCGTGGGCGCCGTACACGTGAAAAATGAGCAGGTCCGGTTGGAAGGGATAGAGGTCGGTTTCCGCCGTCTTTATCAGCATTTGCGACGCAAACCCGGCAAGGGCACGATTCTCGACGATCAGGTTCGCGTTTGGGAAGCGCCGCCGCAGGTCGTCCTCGACCAGTTTTGACCAATTCTGCTCCGTGATGGATTGGCCGTAGAAAAGAATTCGGACGGTGTTGCGTTTTTCGGGCGTGCTCGCCGCAAGCAGTCGCATCGTGCGCTGGATGTTGCGACCCCAGCCGCTCGCGTCGGGAAAATGGGCCGCTGGATAGGACGGCGCGTCTTCCGCCCAAACACGGCTCGTGCCGGCGGCAAAGTGCGCCCCGATGAGGCAGGTAAATAAAGCGAGTTTAGGATTCATAGCGTCCAAGTGCACGTTGCTGATCGCTACCGATCACTCGATTACGATCACACTGTAGATTTCCAACCTCGGGACCGTCAGCCTCGCCACACCCTCCCGGTACTCGAAAGGCAGTTGCCGGCCTTCCGGCTGGAGAGTGATTTTTGCAGGCTTTGCCGCAGATTGGAAAGAAATCTCCAGCGGCCCAACCTGGTCAATTGAATCAATGAGCGGCTTTTTCGTGTCCCAATGAGCTCCCGAGGTGTTAACCAGGTTGATTGCCAGCTGCCCGCGGAGGCGATTGACCGAAACGTCCACATCCGGCGAGCCTTTGACCTCCACCATTGGTTGAGGAAAGAGTTGGCGAGCCAGATCGTTCAGGAAGGCTCGCATCTCGGGCGGGCGTTGATTGAGATATCCACGACTGAATGAGAAATAGGTTGCGGCGATTTTGCCTTTGCCCAGGGGGGCAACTGACGCAGCGGGCTGGAAGGCGGAGTTCTTGTCGTTGGACAGGTGCAGCAGCCCAATGGTTTTTGCCCGAGCTCCGAGCTTGAGGGCCGGGGTCCGATCGCGGGTGGCCACCAATGAATCGCCGCTAGCCAGGTAGAGTGGTTCGTGCTGGCCGGACTCCAGAGTGACATCCAGCTCTGTCGCAAACAGCGACGCAGATTGCGGGCCGACCAGCAGGACGTTGCCGCCATTTTCCACGTAGCGCACCAACCGCTGCTTGAAGGCCGGCTCCAGGTAGTCACATTCTGCAACCACGATGAGGTGGTACTCCGCCATGCGATCCGCGAGGCTGTGTTCCCCCACGATATCGACGACCTGCTGGCTCTCGACCAGGGCTTGCAACGTGCCGCTGAGGCGCGACAGATCGCGACCGAACAGGTTATTGATTTCGCGGTAATGCGATGCGGTGGAGTATAGCAGGGCAACCTGCGGCACCGGCATACCGCCCTGGCAGAAGGGCTGGCGGGCGCGGCAGAACTTCGCCACCTCGGCAATGACGGGCAAATGTTCCTTGGGCACCGAGCCGTCCCGACGCTGATTGTAGTACGGCTGGAAGCCACCGCCTTGAGCCATGACGACGGCAGCCTCGCGCTCCAACTGGATCGCCGACTTCTGCCGCGAGCCGTTCCTTTGTTCACCTTGGGTCGTGAAGCTCCAGGCCATCAAATCCCAAGGCTTACCCTGACGCGCTATATAGCGGGCCGAAAACCGGGCTGAATTCACCGCGTCCTCTGGTGTGAAATCCCCCGAAATCCAATCCACTGGCGCGCAGACTGCCTCTGGCATGTGGTCGGTGAAGGCCCAGTTGCTGCAGAGCTGCATGTCCGCGTTTGTCTTCTTCACCTCGGTGGTATAGTGACGCAGGTAACCGCGAAAGGCGTCGCGGTTGAATTGCAGGAACTCGTACCAGTGCGGCTCCCCAGCCTGGCGCGGAATGTCCTCGATCCCGGTGGCTTCACGGAAGGCCTTGAGCGCGGGCTCGCTGTAATCCGGCACGGAAGCCCAGCATTCACCGTCCACCCAAGCCCCGTCCACACCATAGTCTCCTGCCAGTTCTCGTAGTTGGGGGACCAATAGTCGATCCGCATAGGCCCCGAAGAACGACGTCGCGTTGGCGTTGGTCTTGCCGTCCGCATTTACGGCCCCCCACTCTGGATGTTGGCGGATGGCCTCAGAATCCCAGACGCCCGAATAGTGCATATAAAGGGCCACCCCGTTCCGGGCAGTCACTTCGCGCCACACTCGCAACGGATCGCCAACGAATCCCGGCGCCTGATTGCCCGCCTTGGTGGGATAGCTCGAGAGGCCAGGATGCCCTTTGCAGTCAATCTGGATATAGTCGGGATGCGCCGCGGCGATGATCTTCTCGACCATCTCGGGCGTTGTATTCTTCCCGATTTCTATGCAGTCCATGCCGGCGTGGAAATCAAAGTGGATGCCGAAGAAACTGTCCGCTCGCTTGAGCCGCCTGGGCCCAGTGGCGGCGGCACCCTGGCGGAGAGCGGCCCGGATGGCTTTGACCTGTTTGACTTGGGGTTCCGCCAACTGTCCCACAGGTCCCCTGGCCGCATCGTAGTTGGGCCCCATGTCCAGGGTGAACACCCCCTGCCGGGCGGCGACCTTTCGGGCCCAGTCGACCCACTGCTCATCGCTGAACCGCGTGTTCCGCTGTCCCCAGCTACCTCCCACGTAGGTCAGCGCATGCCACTGCGAGCCCTCCAGCCAGCGATCGGCAGGGACGACTTGCAGAGGCTCGTTGAGTTCACCGGCGGTGTAATCCTCCGCTTTGCTCCAACGAATGACTTTGACGCCCGGGTTGAAGGTGACAATTGCTTTGGGATTCCCGTGCTTGACCGCCGCCGCGTAGCGTTCGGCGATGGCGTCGTTGAAGTGGATGTGCTCGTAGCCGCCGTCGAACCACCACCCGGCCACCTTGTCCCCGTAACGATCGGACCACTCCTGAATGACCTCGCTCCATTTCTCGGCGAAGGTCCGGTCGAGCGGTTGGTCCCTCGCGCCCTCTGGCAGGCCAAAAGCCTTCTGAGCGCGGGCGTCCTCGTTGGGCACCTGGCAGGGCAGATAGAGCATCAACTGGATGCCCTTCGGCTGAAGTGCCTGATAAAGCTCCAGCGGCAGATCGCGCGTGGAACAGCGCTCCCCCGGCGCGTAGCCCGTGCGCTTTTCATAGGCAGCATTGGGCGAGTTGAAGTAACCGGAGTTTTGCCCCAGGGTCAGCACGAAGTACCCGGCGCCCATCTCCTCCAACTGGGTGGCCAGCGCCTTCACGTCAAATTGCCCGACTTGTTTGAGGCCTTCGTTGCCCGGGGGGAGGAAGTGGATGAACACCCCGTACTTGGCCTGGCTGAACCAGTCGGTGTTGCGATTGGAGGGTTCGGCTTGCGCGCTGCCTGTCAGCGCGAGCAGGATCGCGATTAGGGGTTTCGTCATGGCTATTGTCAGGCTTCGGTTCATGGTTTCGGAGTTTTGATTCGCTGCGCGTCAACCTCTGGGTGGCCTGGCGTGGCGGCGCTACTTCCACGCGAAGCCTGGAACAACCCGGGCAGTTGGTCCGGCCGCACACACACGTATTCCGGCCCCAAGCCTTGGACGACGAGTTCCAGCGGTGCCAGACTCTTGAGCCAATTGCCCAGGAAGCCGTGCAGGAAGGCAGGCCGCGTCTTCGGCGTCCATTCGCGGATGTCCTTTATCATGAAATCGGCGGCCTGCCGGCAACCTTCCGGCGTGGTCACATCCCCCGGCGGGGCTGCATTGATCGCCCGGAAGATCGGTTTGCCTCCGGAGAGGAACACCTCGTTCTCCTGCGTCGTCCCGGCCATCCGGCCGTAGTTGGCAAAGATTCCTTCCATGCCGGGCATTCCAGCGAAGCGGGCCAGTTTGTCGGGAGTCATCTCGAAGATGGTGGACATAACGGTGGCATCCAGTTTTGCCCGGTATTCGCCTGAATATTGAATGTAGTCATCCCAAACCTTCTTTTGCTGGTCGGCAGGCAGGTACTCGGTGAAATTGTCCTCCCAAATATAACCGACCCCTGTCAAGGCATTGACGAAGCAATCATTGGGGGAGGCATGCTTGTAAAAGTAATCGAGGATGTCGGGCATCAAATCGGTTGCTGAGGTTCCGATCTGCCAGCCCATGGGAACACGACCATGAGCGGGTTCGTTAAAAAGCCTGCGGTACCAATAGCGCAGGAAGTTCATGCCATCACCGTCGGAACGCACGAAGGAGTAATAGACTTTGTCGCGTTGCAGTGTGATGGGCGGGATGGTCTGGCGGAAAGTGCCCGTAGCGCCCGAGTGAACAGACATGTTGCCTGCCGCCACAGCTCCCGCATCGTGTCCGGTGCAAATCTCGTATTTGCCACACTGGCTGGCCAGCTTGACTCCGGGCCACTCGCCGATGCCGTTGTCCGATCCTTCGTTCATGTCATCGCCCGGCCAACCCATGCAGGGAATGTTTGCTGGCCACTTCAAAAACAGCTCTTTGACGAAGGCCTTTTCTTCCTCAAAGGAGGAGTAACGGAATTTGCGGCTCGCTTTCTTGTGGCAGATCCAAACGACCGGCACCTTGAACTCCACAAAATAGTCTCGATTGGGATGTTTCGTGGGGTCCGCATAGGCCACGGCTTTGCGTGAAAGTTTGTCGCCCATCTCGGCCAGAGCCCAGTGGTAAGCGTCAACATCTTTCTTCCAGTTCATGATTCGCAAATCCCGACCTCGCGCGCATGACTTCGAGAATCCGCCCTTGGACAGTCTAAACCGCTCAGAGACGGCGGGTGTGGCTACCAGTCCCTCGTATACTCCCGCCAGCATGGTCGCCACGTTGACACTGGCGGGAATCGCCGGATCGGTGGTGAACATGCATTTCGCAAACGGCAAGAACTTGTCCCACACCCCTTGGACGTTGAGCCGCCGGACCTCCTTGACATCGCCACGCTCGCGGAGCCACTCCAGCCACTGTTCGTCGTATTCATCCTGCACGAGATACAACTCAGGCCGGCGCCGGTTTACCAAGCCCTGCAGGCAGGTGATAGTCAGCTCCAAGTCCTGTTGTTCCGCTGTGAGTTCCTTCAGCGAAAAGACGTAGAGCCTTTTTGAAATTGGCTTGGATTTCATGGCAGCCTGGAAGCCTGCTCCAACGCCCGCCTGCGCCCCGAAGGCGCTGGCCAGCAGAAGCAGTCCGCCCGACGCAACCATAAACTGCCTCCGATTCAGGGTGGGAGGCGGCGTGCCGCTGTTTGCGAGGGTGGTAGAGCTATCCTTGGTCAGCTGAGTCATATTCTTTTTCATTGAGCGTGGTTCTCCAAAATCAGCGCGGGAGTGCGGCGGGCAGTTGAGCCCGTAACCCCTTCCCTAACCGCATCCGGATGGTTCCGGCGATAGGTGCCGGTTTAATGCGTTTCGTGTAATTGCCCCACCCAAGTTCCGGGTAGTCCCATTGCTGGTTGACGTAGAGAAAAAGGCCGTCTGTGACGGTGCGATTAACGCGACAGGCGAGGCTGGACTCCGGAGATACAATCTCCAGACCACCGCCACGGCGAGCCGAGGTGAGACAATAGCTCCACACATTTTCTTTCAACGCTCGCGCCAGGGGGACCAATGCTCCTTCGGGCGGCGTTCCGGAAGCGCCAAACAGAAAGTAATCGACCGGATCCTGGCCCCAGGCTGGCACAGGCACCCGGCGGTAAGCTGTGCGAGGGACGAGGGCATTCAACGCGGCCCAGCCTTCCGGTGCGCCCAGGTGGCCCGGCGGATACACCGACCAATAGGCCTCTCGCCTCCAACTTATTTGGTCAAGCTCGGTGGTCACCCGGAATTTCAAACCAGCCTCATGGAGGCATGCGTTGGAAGGCGCGCCCGCAGCAAAATCGATTGCCAGAATGCCGGCTTGCTCGAGTCGGTAGGTATAGCGCACCGGAACGTTGCCAGACTGTCCCTCGACCTGGACGCTGGCTCTTTCGTCCATCCCCAAAACACGCATGGCACCCATTTGCCAATCCTGATCCCGAACGCTTTGCGGCACGAGGTTTCCATCCTGGTCGGCCTTTCCATCGCTGGTAATGAAGTTGAGGTAAGGGCCCGATTCGATGACCACTAAGCCCCGCGAGGTCGCCCGTCGAATAAGGCCGGTCTTTTTGTCGATGGGTATCACAAATTCGTCTCCACGAATGATGATTTGACCCTCCTGCTCGCTCACCCGGACGCACCCCTGCTGGGCTGCCACGAAGTTGGTCTGTTCCGACCTCGAAATGCCTAAGGTCAGTCGCTCCTGATCCACGAGCTCCCCGTTGGATCCATGAAAAGCGATGTCGATTCTGCCCCCCGCCTGCCAATCGCGAGCCGGCAAGACCAGAACACCTGTTGCATGAGGAGCGAGCGCAGGGCCAGGGCAACGGCACTCGCGTCCATGGTATGACCAACGAAGTTCCAGTTCCTTCAGGTTGGTCACGTCGAACCGGTTGCGAATGGGTATTTCCAGAGGTTTGTGTCGCTGGAAATCGGTCAGGGCGGTCCTAAGGATTCGGACGGGGGAATAGGCTTTCTTGACGCTCCAGAATTCCGGTTTCTTTCGGCGCCATGGGTCAGCCAGGCCCCATTGACCGTAACCGACGCAAGGGCCGACATTCTCCTTGCACAAACGCTTGTCCGCTTCGGACAACGTGAAGGTCGGCGGCAGCATGAAGGTGTCGTCGATCATGCACCAGATCGCACCTCCCGCGGCGGGCGAGTCGAACACGGCGGTCCACATCTTATCCAGCGATTGCCCCCAGAATTCGCGGATGCCGGGGTCCTCCTGTAAGGTGTGAAAGACATAGCAGGGAAGATGTGACCATTCATCGAAGATCACTGGCGCGTGCGGGTAGGAAAAGCCGCTTAGGGGGACTTCATAGGAGGACTGGGTGCCGTCAAGATTCGGGTAATGGCTGCTGAGGACATCGAAGCAACGTATTCCATCGGGCACGGTCTTGGGCCAACTGAACATTACCGGCCGCGTCGGTTCGTTCTGTTTGAGCCATTGATAAGACTTCAGCAGATTTGTTCCAAAACTGCTCTCGTTGGCGATGGACCAGAGAACGACCGAAGGATGGTTGCGATGGCTCGCCACCATTTCTTCGAGCTGGGACAAGTACCGTTCAGTGTAGGCGGGATTGTTCTCGCTTTCGATGGGTTGATAGGTCCGGTCCACAAAACACACCGCCGACTCGGACTCCACAAAAATGCCGTACTCATCGCATAGCTGGAGGAATCGCTCGGAGGGCGGGTAATGAGAGGTGCGGATGAAGTTGATGTTCGCCTCCTTGGCGAGCAAGACGTCTTTGCGCGCATATTCCTCGGTGGAAGTGCGGCCCAGGAGCGGATGGACTTCCTGGCGGCAAGTGCCCCGGAGCTTGACCGTATGGCCGTTCACGAGGAATTGGTTTCCCCGAACCTCGACCTTCCTGAACCCTATCTTCTCGCTGAAGGAATACGATTTCGATCTTCCCCTGCGAAGCTCAAGTTGCAGGGTGTAAAGCTGGGGACGCTCCGCTTCCCACTCCAATGGTTTCGAAACCTGAGCCGACCACTGAATGTTGGTCTGTCCCGCCGTGAGCCGCAATTCGGTGCTCGGTAGTTTCACCTTTCGGCCGGCAGGATCCAGCAAGGTGAAATACACCGAACCCGGCTGATCGACCTGAATACGCGCGGACACATCGAGCTGGGCATCCTGGTATCGGTCATCGAAATCGGTTTTGATCCGGAGGCTGGTAACGGATTCTTGCGGCAGCGCGTAGAGAGTCACATCCCGGAGAATGCCGCCGATTTGATGGTGGGCGTACGTGGAACCCCAGGATATGTCATCGGCTCTATCCGTGACTTCCAGCCGAATGCGGCACTGTTCGCCCGGTTTGACGACGCGCGTAATGTCCGCTTCCCACCGCGTGAACCCACCGTGATGTTTCCGGATGAACTGATCGTTCACCCACAACCGGGCGTAGCTGTATACCCCGTCAAACCGAAGCAGGATCCGTTTCCCTGCGAAATCCTTCGGGATTACCGCCTCCCGGAAATACAGAAACGGATGATCGAAGGCGATGTCCCACCCTTGCATTTCCACCTCACCGGGCACCTGGATGTCCGCGCCGCTGGCCACGAGACTCGCTTCGGGTGCCTCAGCGCGGGTGTCCGGCCGGAATTTCCAGGTTCCGTTCATCGACACCACCGGACATTTCACTCCGGGGATGCTTAGCGTTTCCAGACGTTGAGCATCGGCGCTGAGACCGACGCATACCAAAAGCAGCGAGATCAGACTGCGGGTAATGCCGCTGGATTCGAGTAGTCCTAGCTGATTGTATGTCGGTGTCTGAGCCATTCTTTTGATCAAGTTCGCCCTTAGGTTCGCGGCTCGGAGGCAAGGTAGAGACGTGCTCCCGGTTGTGTGTCGAGTTCTATCAGCCGTGCTTCGACTGCCCGCGCCGTCCCAGTCTCGCACAGGACCCTGCACACCGGGAATGGGTTTGCCAGCCGCAAACGGCCTCCACGGTTGGAGGTTATGGCGATCCGCTGGGGCTTTCCGTTGGCGAAGGTGATCCGGGCGAAGAAACAGCCACGCGCGAGGAGCCCGAATCGATCCGACCAATCGGGCCGAACCGCCGGGAGTATGCGAATCGGACCGCCGGTGGTCAGGTCCGCCGGTTCCCGATAGGTTCCGGCCCAGATGTTCACCGTGTCGCCCGCTGCTGCCACCGTCGCAGGCTTCTGGATGGTCTTGAACGGCGTGTTGGTCGATCTGCCGTTGTTGCTGTCGCTCCCGTTCGTCGCGACATAGTAGGTCAAGCCCGCGGCGAGCATGGCCGGTGCAGGGAAGGCCAGCATAGCCGCTGCTAAGAGGCATCCCGCAACTGAGGGCGAGGATTGGGTCTTCACTGTTCTGGGTGTTTCACTTTGCTCCGGAAGGTGTTTGAGGTGAGCGTTCACCATTCCATATCCACCACGTCCACGAGGCCGCTTTGCTGGGTCGGCTTCAGTTGAAAGGTCAGCACCTCGTTTTCGTAGTGGGCATCAATCACCTCCGCGCTTCCCATGAGTGTGAGTTTCCGGGGCTTTGGCGACGCTTTGAGCACTATCGGTTCATTGAAGTGAGGCGGCGCGAGGAAATAGAAATGCTTCCCTTTGGTTGTGACAGGCACGTTGCACCGCTCGGGCCAGGGACCGCCTTCGACATCCAGCACGGCGACGCCGTTGGTCTTCATCCACGCGCCCAGCTCCCGAAAGCGTTCGTAGGCGACATCGGGCAGCTCGCCGTTCGGCCGCGGACCGATGTTAATCAGATAGTTGCCGCCCCAGGAACGGACCCGGCTAAGCTGTTCGAGCATCCAGGCGGTTGAGCCGTATTGCTCCTGCTTTAGGTAGCCCCAGGCCCCGTTCCAAATGGCACACATCTCCCACCACGGTTGGGGGCGCTCTTTCGGGAAACCCACCTCGGCGGTGGTGAAATCGCCGTGCCCGTGCATGCGCGGGTTGACCACAACGCCCGGCTGAAGCTCGCGAATACGTTCGATGGAGATGGCCTCGGGCCCGCCGTCAAACCACAGCAAGTCAATCCGTCCGTAACGCGTGAGCAACTCCTCCACCTGGCTCCGGATGTAGTCTTTGTATTTTCGGTCCCATGCTTTGGTTTCCTCAGGGCTGCGTTTCGGCTCGGTCATTGGCTGATGATCCAGTCCCAAATAGGGCTCCCCATTCTCTCGCCAGTTGAATGCCATCCACTCCCGATTGTAGTGCCAATCCGGGGGCGAATAGTAGAGCCCGACCTTCAGGCCATTGTCGCGGCAGGCCTCGACGTAGTCCCTGACCAAATCCCGGCCACGCATGTGGGTCGCCGTCGAGAAATCGCTGACCTTGCTGGGCCAGAGCGCATATCCGTCATGATGACGTGTCGTGAGCACCACATACTGAAACCCGGCCTCCTTCGCCGCCTTCAACCACTTATGGGGATCATAGCGGTCCGGTTGGAACCGCTCAGCCAGCGCGAAATACTGGTTGGGCGTCAGCTTGAAAGCGCCCTTATCCCAAGGTGTATTGGTCATCATGCCCCAGGAGAGGTCAATGCGCCCGTCCACGCTGGAGATGCCCCAGTGGATAAACAGTCCAAACCCGGCACGAGGAAACCATTGGGCGTCTGGATGCCCATTTCTTCGAAACGGTTGGGGTACCTCCTGTGACTTGACCCCGATTTGCTGATGTTGCCCGGCGACTGCATCGTCTTGGACCAATTTGGACGCCGTATCGCTGGAATCACCTTTGGAATTCCATGCCAGACTCAGACTCAGGCTAAGGAGTGTGAAATACTTTCTCGCATTCATAAGACTTTGTTTTTCGCGGAACCGATTCATTTGCGCCAGGAATCAGCGTAAACGCCCATCTCTTCGATCGGTATCCGCTCGAATCCCGGTTGATTGAAGAGGGGATTATCCGTCTTTGGAGTGAACGTCGTCTCCATCGGCAAGGTGACGTTGTTTGTGGCCTTCAAGTTGTTCAAAACCGCCCCGTAATGGGCTCGAAATTGCTCGCCGCAGCGAATGGAGCGGTTGTTTCGGACATGGTTGAGATTGGCATCATCTGCCAGGTTCTTCATCGCGGGATACTTCTCAAAGTAAAGGTCGCGACTGAACATTCGATCCAGGGTTGATTTGGTGTACTCCCGCCAACGATTAGAATCCCACGCCGATTCGCTTATCATCGCCATGCAATCCACAAACAGGTTGTTTTCGATGACGTGGTCCTTGCCACCATTGATCTGCACAGCCCCAAATCCGATAATTGTCCCGGCGGAGCAGCGCTCGAAAATACTTCCCTGGATCAACGCGTCACAAATGCCGTCATCCAACCGGATCGCGCACTGGCCGCACCTGGGCAGTTCGCCTGTCTGCTTCCAGTTGCCGATGTGATGCCAGTAGTTAAATCGGAACACATTGCCTCGATAGGTAGCGTCATTCCACATGTCAATTCCGCCCTGGTCGTCAGACTCGGTTACGACGCTATAGATTTCGTTGTACTCGATCAGATGATCATTGCCACCCAGGCGAATCGCGCTGCTGGCGATGTCGTGCAGACGATTATGACGCGCTTGATTTCCCACTCCCTCCAGCCACACAGCCGGCGTATAGGTGTGAGCGAGGCGAGAGAGATTGTGAATATCGCAGTTTTCAGCAAAATGACCGCTCGGAACCAGCGTCTTGCGGTCTCCGCCCTCAAGCCATATTCCTCGTCCCCCCATTGAGTAAATGTCGCAGGAAAGCACGCCGTGCTTCGAGCCACCGAGAACCTCCAAGGCATTGCCCGCGAAGTGCCGAATCGTGCAGCCGGCAAAGAGGCAGTTTGTTCCGCCTTTTACATGGATCGCGTCCGCGCTGCCGAACTCCCACGTCAATCCCTCAAAACGGACATTCGAGACGTTCTCCATTTCTACCAGAGCTGAGGCAAAAGTGGACAAATGCACTGTGGCATGCTGAACATCCGACGGTGGGTAAATCAATATTCGGCCATTGACGCGGTCCATGTACCACTCCCCGGGCGCATCAAGCTCGGTCAGGGCGTTGTAAGCGTAAAAGGGCGCGTCGACGCTGAATCCATTCTCATGCCACGGTTTTGCCAGAGTGATCGTCCGCTTGTTCCTGTCAACGCGTTCCACGCGCTGGTAGGCTTCCGACCATCCCCAGAACCAATACCCATACAACAGAAGGTCCGGTTCCGTCGCCCATTTATCGGGAAGAGCGGAATTGTAGGTGAAGACCCCCTGCTTGCTCGACGGTCGCGTGTCATACGCTCCTGCGCCATGGTCCAGGTTCGTCACCGCAACGCCGGCGATGTGCAGGAAACCTTCATTGGGTCCGCGGGCAAGTTGCATGGCTGTATCGTTGAAAAAAAGTTCATGCGCCGGAGAATGGTCGCTTAAGGGCATTGGATTGGTGAGGCCAATGCTTTTCATATCCATGTACCACACCTTTCCAATGGACGTGCGCGGCAGCAAGGGATACAGGTTCGTGTCGTTCAATTGTTTCCAACCGCCCAGACGAATCCCACCCTGAAAAGCCGCCTTTTGTCCGGGAACCGCGCAATACCGCACCGGGGCGCCATCAATCCCCGAATCCTCAGCCGTCAGGGTGAACGTCCTCGACACAGCATAATCGCCTCCATGGACCAGAACAGTAACGCCTCCCTTGGGCATGCCTGCCTTTCCACGAATCGCGCGGATTTCATCCCGCGCTCGCTCCAAACTCGCGAATGGTTTGTCAGTCGAGCCATCGCCGCCGTCGTTCCCTGACTGCGCTATGTGTAACAACAAGCCCGGCGTGACATGAGTCGGCGGCTCCGTCTTTGTTGACACCATATAACGCAAAGGCAATGCCTTCGGCTCCAGTCCGCTCTGCGCATCCTTTTTGGGCAATCTGGGTCCCGCAACATTCTTGATGGATTGATCGTGAATGTCGTTGTCCTTCAAAGTCAGGTCGTGGGTCGTATCGGCTTTGGGCTGGTCCTGCACCTTGACGAATTTGTCATCAAAGACGTTCTCAACCACATTGCGTTCGGCGGTGATGAAGCTGCTGCCGTTGTCAAAGTAGATGCCGGCATTGACGTAGTCCCCTGCCCAAGGTGAGCGGCCGATGTCATGCACGTAATTCTGGCTCACCACCGTCCCATTCTGATGTTCGAGGGTGTAGATGCCTGCGCCATCGTCGTGACACTGCATCACATGGTGGATGTGGTTAAACCGGACGGAATTGTCGTGCAGCGCTGTCGTGTTGGGAGTTGCGCCCCAGCCCCAACCGATCGAAATTCCAGTGTAAGGCAGGTCGAACAGTTCGTTATGCTCGATTGTTAGAAACGCCGCGTAGGTCGCTATGATGCCGCAGGCGCTTGTGTAATCCTGCCCGCAGCGAGTGATGGTGTTGTCGGTAATCGAGTCGTGATCGGAGGGCAGACCATCGCGCTCCGTGGTCGGATTGACGACGATCGCACCGGCTGAGATGTCCGCGAACGTGTTGCGGGCGATGTGGCTGTGCGCGGTCGGCGCAGAGAGCACAATCCCGTGGCAACCGAGATGCTTGAATGTGCAGCCTTCCAGCGTAACCCCGCGCGCGTAGCGCAGCTCGACCGCGCCCGGGTTTGGTCGCGTGGAGGCGGGCCCGTTGAGCCAGCCCCAACCGCCTTCCTCGACCATGGACTGGTTGTCCACCAGGCCCTCGCGGCTGGGCGCCAGCCACGTCGAGTGTTCAAAGTGAATTCCCTCGAACCGCAGGTTGGTGACGGGGGCTTCCGGCGTTCCTTGGATGCGAACGAGGGTTTCGACGGTCGGCGCCACCACTTCCGCGGTCTCCATATCCTCGCCCGGGCGTGGCAGGTAATAGATGACCTGCGCGCAGGAATCGAGGAACCATTCCCCTGGCGTGTCGAGAATTCCGACCGCATTCTCCAGATAGAACGGGTCGCCGCCATTTGCAAAATGGCCGAAGAAATCGGCGGCCCGCTCGGGCGCCTTGGGCGTAATCGTGGCCAAGTCACCCTCCACCTTGACCGATTCAATCCGAAGCCGTTTGTGATGCCAGTGCGAGTTCACGACAATCTCGACACCATCGAAACTTTTCGTGCCTGCCAAGTCCGCAGCCTTGACTACCAAGTCCGATTTGCCCCAGGAAACCATGCGGAAAAATGGCCCCATGTTCGCGTCGTTGGTGCGGTTGGGCGTTCGGGCCCGAATGGCGCGTTGCCCGTTCACGTAGAGCTGTCGAAAATCCAGATTCCCTGCCCGGGCACTCCAAAGGCCGCTGTCACCCGTGGGCGCCCAAGCGGTGATTCTTCGTGCCCCATTGAGGATGACCGTATCGCCCGGCGCAGCTTCATAGTTAACTGTATGGTTCGTGGTTCCACAATCGGACGGACCAAACACCAGCGTATCGGTCAGGTTGTAAGTGCCACTGTGAATCACCACGCGCACATCGGAAGACAAGCCTTTGGCAATCTGTTTACGCACGGAATCTCTCGCGTCTTCCAGGGTGGCCAGCGGTTGGTCACTGGTTCCAAGGCCATTACCGCTGCCTTGCTTGGATACGTGGAATTCTACGGGGCCGGGCTTTGATGCGGATGGCATCCAATCCACACAACTCGCCGGCACGGTCCGGTCGGTGAGCATCTGCAACCAGGCCTCGGCCACCTCGGCATTGGGCAGCCAGTGCCCTTCGGGTTTCGGAAAAGGAAAGGCGCTGTAGGAGTAAATCTCCTTCCTGTCGATCACCACATGGTCCAACGTATTGTCCTTTTCCTTGAGTTGCTTGTGATAATCAAGCCTTCCAAGGTAGCCGCTCGATTCGACCAAATTGGTCAAAACGATCAGGCTGTTGGTCGGAGCAATCTCCGGGACGCGCAAGTTCAAGATGGTTTTGATCCATAACTGGTTGAATGCCTGATTGGCGACCCAAGGATGCGCGGTATCCTTCATAATATAACCGGCGACCAGCGCTCCTTTTTCACGCATCGGCATGACGCCCCAGGCGACCGAATCGACCTGCGGCAACAACTGCATGAAATTGTCCCGATCCGCCTCCTCGCTCAAACCGGGCACCGCCAAATACCGATCGAGGTTCGGAGCATCGGCTTTGGTGAAACGGCAGTATTTGTTGGTCGTGTTGGGATCACTGACCACGACAATTGTCCCCGCGTCATTGGCGCAAACCCAGCCAGCGGGAGGACTTCCGACAGGCGTATCGCCGAAGTTTTCGTCCAGATAGGTTATTCCGTCTTTTGATATCTTGACCCGTTCATAGCTGATCGAACCGGCGGAAACATAACCCAGCGTGATGCCGGTGACATTGGTGTGTTTGTAATCCACCCCGCTCCTCTGCAACGCGCCATCGACATAAACATCGTACTTCTTAGCCTCCGTGTTGATTACCATCTTGAAGTCATACCAGGTATTCGCCTTGAAAGGGCACAACGGCGGAGTGGTATCGTCCCAGACATTGATGTAGCCATCCAGGAAGGCGATAAATGGATCCACATTTGTGTTACAAATCAAAGCCCCGGCCCGTGTGTTCGCCTGGCTGACCTTCGCCCGTGTTTCCAGGGTCACCGCCGTGCCGCTCAACGAAGGAATGGCTTTGAAGGCCCAGAGGTCGTCCAATTTGGTGGTCAGGTTATCCGTCGAATGTAGCGGCACGTAGGTGATGATTCGCTCGGGCATCACACTGGTCAGATAGCAGGCCGTATCTCCGCCCCAGGAGAGCCCCATTGGGATGAAACACGCGAATTTGATTTCCGGATGGCCTGATTTTGCGGCGAAATCCGGCAGCGCGTTGTTCAGGAGATCGTTGCGGGCCTTTTCGGCGTCAGCGGTAGTCAGATTGATAACCTGCCCAACCATGATCGCCAGGTTGTATTTCCTGGCAAGGTCTCGATAGCCCAGTGCATCGCTGGTGTAGATATCCATGCCCGCGTGATAATTCTGGGTCAGAATAATCCCGCGCACATTGGTGACCCCCTCGGGTATCCACAAGGTATAGTTGGTAATTGGCAGGGCGTAGCACGAACCGTTTGCCGGGGAAGTGTATTCCTTCCCGCCAGCCGCATGACTCGTCTTCGCTCCGGGTTCGTTGGCCTTTACCCGGATCGCCGTTTTCACCGTCCTTAGCAACTCAAGATGGGTTGGGTGAATGCGGTCGCCGGTAAAATCCCTGTTCAAGCGCACATCCATTGTGAAAACACCTCCGTTGGCAACAACATCTTGCTTCAGATGCCGAATGACTTGATCAGCGGTAAATCTCGGATCGCCTGATCCCCAACCTGATCCCAGATACGCCAACTCATGCCACTGCACACCGGCAGTCCATCGGTTCGTGCAAACCTGGTCCATCGTGTTGAATTGAAACTGGTCATCGGATTCACCAGCAGTGTAATCCTGGCAATCGGCAATCTTGCCCATGCCAACCCCCGGATTCACCGCCACGATGCTGGCAGCATTGCCATGTTTCAACGCCTTGCAGAAAACCTGGGCGTAATTGGTGGTGTAGCCGTTGTAGCTGTAGCAACCGTCCACCCACCAACCTGCGACTTTGTCTCCATAGCGATCGGCCCACTCGCCCATGACCGCCGCCCAGCGCTCCACCAGCGTGTCGTTGAAAGCCCAGTTGGACTTGTCGGTACCCCGCTCGGTCGCGCCAAGTCCCTTGGCGGCCTTTTCGTCGCTGACAGGCACATCGCCATTGATATACAGCATGAGTTTGATTCCCTTTTTCCCAAGAGCCGCATGCAGTTCCATTGGCAGATCGCGCGTGGAGCACCTTTGCCCGACGGCATATCCGGCAAACCGCTCATACGTTGCGTTTGGCGAGCAATAATACCCGTCCTGGCCGAGCGTGAACGTCACATACGCTGCGCCGGCTTCCTGGCAATCTTGCGCGAAAGCATCGACATCAAATTCGTTCACGCGCTTCTCGAATCCGTCGCCAGACGGCAAAAAGTGAACGAACACACCGTATTTCGCCTGGCTGAACCAATCGGTGTTTGGATTGCGAAGATCAGCCACCGCGCTGCCGGGATGCAACCAGGCGATTGCAGCCAGTAACAATGTCAGTTTATTTGCGAGTCTCATTTGGAGAATTTCAAATGCAATCTCTCTGCATTACCGAACGTTTCGTACCCCGAGGTGATCACCTCTTCGTCGGGTTTCAGCCCGTCCAATACCTCGTAGAAATTCGGGTTTTGGCGGCCGAGCTTGATGGGGCGTTTCACAGCCACTTTGCTGCGGCTATCCACAACATAGATCCATTGTCCTCCAGTTGACTGATAGAACCCGCCACGCCCAACCAGAGTGGCCGGCTGGGATTCACCCAACTCCAGCCGGATTCTGGCGGTTTGACCGATCCGTATTTCCGGCGGGACGGCCTGAGTGAACACAAGATCGACCGAGAATCTGCCGCCTTTGACTTCCGGATAGACCTTGGAGATTGCGGCCGAGTATTCCCGCGAGGAAAACTCGCAGGAGGCTTTTAGCTTGGACTTTACTCGCGCGATGTAATGTTCATCGACCTCTCCCTTGACCTTGTAGGAGTCCAGGATGTTGATCGTTCCAATCCGCGCGCCATAGCTGATGACCTGGCCCAACTCAGGGTTGAGTGTGGCCAGTTCTCCGTCCACGGGTGATCGAATGGTCAGGTTGCCCAAACGCGACCGGATCACAGAGAGGTTCTTCTGCATGCTCTCGACTGACTCCTCCCCGGCTGTGATCCGCGGCGCCATGGTGCTGGCGTCGAGTTCGCTCTTTTTGGAGAGCAGTTCATGGAGCTTCTTCTTCCGCTCGTAGTTCTCCTTGGAGAGCTGGTAGTCCTCTGCGGAGATAATCCCGTTCTTGGACAGCTGCGCGTTGTTCGTCACGTCCCGGCCCAACTTGCATAAATCGTAATAATATTCGACGAGCTGGGATTGATTGAAATTCTGCTGGTTTTCGAGGGTGACCCGCATCGACTTCAGATCATTAACCGCCCTGGCAGCCTCGGTTTCGTAATTCGATATTTCGAGCAACAGTTTGTCATTGCTGATCCGCAGAATGGCGTCCCCCTTCTTCAGCATGGCTCCTTCACGAAGGTAGATCTCCTCCACCCGTCCACCCTCGGTGGCGTCCAGATAAACGGTCTGTATTGGTTCCACCGTCCCGATGAGAGCGATATAGTCCTGGAACACGTCTTTCCTCACTTTCTCAATCGTGATCTTGTCCACATCCACGTTCAGCTTGGAGCTGACATCCATGAACGCGACGTAAACCAGGGTCAAGAGCAGGGCCAGTGCGGCGACTCCAAATAAGATGATTCGCCGTCTCCTTTTTGGCTTGGTATCGATTGGCCTATCCACAACACATCCTTTCACTTTTCTGGCGACGCGGCTCACTCATAACGCAATGACTCGACCGGGTTTCGGGTTGCCGCCCGGTAGGCCTGAAAGAAGACCGTTGCCATGGCGACCAGCAAGGCCACCAGGCCCGCAGCCACGAAAATCATCCACGACAATCGGATGCGGTAGGCGAAATTCTGCAGCCAGCTTTGCAGGATCCAGTATGACACCGGGTAGGCAATGACGAAGGCCACGCCGACCCAGGTGGCAAAGTCTCGTGAGAGCATGAGGATGATTTCGGTGGCGGTAGCGCCGTTCACCTTTCGAATCCCAATTTCCTTGGTCCGCTTTTGCACCGAATGGGTTGCCAGTCCGAACAGGCCCAGGCAAGCGATAGCGATCGCCAGGACGGTGAAGAGTGTGAAAATCGCTCCGAACCGGCGATCCTCCCGGTATTGGAGGTCGAAGGCGTCATCCAGGAAGAAGTGCTCGAAATGGTCAACCAGGTAGATCTGCCCCCATATCTCCCGGATAGCCTTTACGGTAGCGCTGACATCCGCCGTCTTGATGCGGACGGCGTAATACCCGACATCGAACATCCACTGATAACCGTGATGATAAAGGATGGGCCGGATTTCTTTCTTCAAAGACTCCTGGTGGTAGTTCTTTAGGACACCGATGATCTTGAAGTGTTTATCTCCCAACAAGATGAACGAATCAACCGCGCTTCGCGCATCGGCAAACCCGAGTTGTTGGCGCGCGGCCTCATTGATGATGATGGAATTCGTTTCCGCACCGCGATTGTCCGAGAAATTCCTGCCAGCGGCCAAGGAGAGGTTGAAGGCGGGAATGAAGTCGCGATCGACATAACAATAGTCGTAGTTCTTCCTGGTATTCGGCAGGTCGTCGGTCTTCCGGACATCCTGCCGCTGCCAAAGAATCTCTTTTCCCGGCAGGACAGACGCTGTCGCCACCGATTCCACCCCGGGCAGGGCCTTCACTCTCGCTTTGTAGGTTTCCAAGGAACTCATCTGCTTGGGGTTTCCGATCATCGACATCGGCGAATAGGTTACCAACACTTGCTGGATGTTGACCCCCAGGTCCTGTTGTCGCATGAAGGCAATCTGTCGGTAAATGGTGATCACACCGCTCACCAACATGATCGCGGCGGCAAACTGGAAAATCACCAGGACTTTCCGCGGGTCGATGGCATTGAACGAAACTTTGTGTCTTGGCTTGAACAGTGACATGCTGCCGTAGGAGGACTGGATGAAAGCGGGGTAGAGGCCTGACACGACGACTCCGATCAGAAAGACCACCAAGCAGGCGAGCAAGAAGAACGGGGACGCCAGGAGTTCCAGAGACACAGGCTTTCTCCCCAGAATGCCCCAGAGCACTGGTTGTAGGAGGATCACCAGGCAGGCGGCCACAGCCACGCTCAGCATGTTCAGGAGGGCGCATTCCAGGAGGTGCTGAGCGATTAGATCCGAGCGAGAGGCGCCGGCCACCTTGCGAATAGCAACTTCCTTCGCGCGCTCAAGCGAACGTGCAAGACTGAGGTTTACGAAGTTGATCCAGGCTATGACCAGGATAACCACCGCCAGCACACCCATGACGACAACCGACTTCCGGTCCTGATTAGCCATGATCTCGGAATTAAGGTTCGAGTTCAGGTGGATATCGCCCAGGCGCTGAAGGTGAAACTCGACTCTGCCGCCGTCCTTGGTGATTCCTTTCAGGTAGGTACCTGCCAGTTGATTGATTTTTGCCTCAACCTGCCTGGGGTCGGATTTTGCCCGCAGCAACAGGTAAGTGTAAGTGCCGGCATAGCCCCAGTCCCAGCTCGTAACCGGTTTGGCCTTTTTGTAGCCATCCGGGTCTTTGATCTCGACCTTGTTCAGCTCGTCGTTCCAGTTGCTCATGTAGAACAAATAGGTTTGCTTCGAGAGCAAAAGGTCGAAGGGTAAATGCGTGTTGGCGGGCAAATCCTTATAGACGCCGGTCACTTCAAATTCCCAGCTCTGGTTGACCTTGAACCACTTTCCCACGGCCTTGGTCGTGCCAAACAGTTTGATCGCCGCCGATTCGGAAAGGACCGACGAATACAGATCGCTGAGGGGATTGGCGCTCTTCTTATCCAGGAACGTGAGGTTGAAGACGTCGAAGAACGTGGACTCAGCGCCAAACATCGCGATGTTCTGGATATGGTTCTCGTTGTTCATCACCGTCACCACGTCTTTGAATATGTGGGTTCCCGCCGCCACCTCCGGCAGATCGTTGGTCAGGACTTGCACCATGCCCCAGTAGGCTTTGGCGCTCTTGAGACTCAATTCGCCGTTTTGAAAACGTTGATGGGTGACTCGATAGACGTTGGCGGAATTATTCCAGAACGCGTCATAATGGGTCTCGTAATGAACGTACAGGAAAAGGAACAGGCACGCAGCCAGTGCGAGTGCGAGCCCGAGGACGTTGATGATCGAGAAGGACGGACGCTTCCGAAGGAGGCGCACCGCGACAACTAGGTAGTGGGAAAACATCATCGCACCGTCTCCCCGGTTTGTATCTGCCCATCCAACAACTGGACAATCCGGTGCGCCCTTTTGGAATCGACGGGCGAGTGCGTCACCATAACGATGGTCGTTCCTTCCTGGTTAAGCTTGGCGAGCAGGTCCATCACTTCATGGCCATTGGCGGAGTCAAGGTTGCCCGTCGGCTCGTCTGCGAGAATCAGTTTCGGGCCTGCGACCACTGCTCTGGCAATCGCTGCCCGTTGCTGCTGCCCGCCGGACAATTGCTGTGGAAAGTGTGATTTGCGCGGATGAATGTTGAGCCGCTCCATCACGTCAGTCACACGCTTCCTGCGCTCCTGAGGGAGCATTTTCAGGTACAGCAGCGGAAGCTCGATGTTCTCAAACACGGTCAGTTCATCGATCAGGTTGAAGCTTTGGAAAACGAAGCCGATGCTCCCTTTTCGAAGCCGGGTGCGGTTCTTTTCGCTCAGCCGAGAGACCTCCACCCCGTCAAAGAAGTAATTGCCGTCGGTGGGGGAATCCAGCAGACCAATGATGTTCAGCAGAGTGGATTTTCCGCAGCCGGACGGTCCCATGATGGCGATAAATTCGCCCGAGCGCACTTCAAGGTTCACGCGGCTTAGGGCCGTGGTCTCGACTTCGTCGGCGCGGAAGACCTTGAAGAGATTGTCGGTTCTGAGCATATCGCTAGCCTCTCTTCCAGCGCAACTGCACCACGGTACAAGCGCTGCCGTCCTCGTTCACGAATTCGTATTCGCCGAAGCACGCGGGCACGATGGCCGACTGGAATTTGCGGATGGTGTTACTGAAAGCCGGGTTGGCGTTCGAGCGGATCGTGACCTGGTTGCCGACTGTGAGCGTGACGATGTGGAGGAACTTCCCATCGGTGTTGTTCTCGGCGCGTTGCGTAAAGTGGAAACGCTCGATCTCGAACGGCATCCGCGGATCGGATTCTTCACGGATCATAGTGGGTAGAGATTGAGCTTCCCGCAAAAGAACAGGATACGAATCCGGTAATTGCGGAAGTTGCGAAAGCCTCGGGCGGCGGATTTGAGGCTCTGGATCTTTGA
>Ga0182014_10000418_pt1 | contig 55979 bp, 41 predicted proteins | sample 612S2DmetaG_FD_120489 | JGI IMG/M metagenome (GOLD analysis project Ga0182014, IMG submission 120489) | Permafrost microbial communities from Stordalen Mire, Sweden - 612S2D metaG | ecosystem: Environmental > Terrestrial > Soil > Wetlands > Permafrost | place: Sweden: Stordalen | collected... | reverse complement strand
CTTCCTTCGGGATCGATGTAGGCGGGTACGCCGGGTATCCGGAACGGGCCAACGTGCGGCTGGCGCCTGCCGTCGGCGAGCAGTCCGTCTTTTGCAAGCCGCTCGGGGTGGCCGGTGACGATGTCCGTCATGGCGCGCAGCGCCTCGCTGCCCATCATGTAGTAGTGCGAATGATGGCGTTCGTTGACTGATTCAGAATCAGGGACTTCAGCTCGGAAGCGGATCGAGCCGTAACTGTCGCCCGCCGGATCGCGCCCCAAGCCGGCATCAGGCGGGAGATGAATGCCGGATTCCCCGAGCCTGCCCTTGAGCCATTCGACCGGCACCCCGTTGGATTCACCGATCCAGGTGATCGGGTCGGTCGAGGCCGAGCCGACGTAGACGTGTCCGCCATCGAGATGGAAATCGGCTGCGCTGTGCGCCAGATCCGTTCCAGGACAACCAAGCAGGACCGCGTCGCTAGCACGCATGTTGTTGTGGGCAAATGCGTCGGCGACGGTTGTCGAGCCGTAGGAGTGCCCGATGACGGTGACGTGCTGGGGCGTCAGGCTGTTATGGGTCACCCAAAGACCGTTGACATCTGCTGCCAACAGAGCAGCGCCCTTTCGCGCCATCCCCGGCTCGCTGACCCGAAGATCGGATGCGCCGTGCGGCGCTTCGAATCCCATCCAGGCGATCACGGAGGTGTAGTGGCCTTCGGGATCCGCGGCCAGGGATTGGTCGTAGAGGTTGATTGCGTCGACGTGGCGCGTCATCCATCCATGCGCCACGCTGCTGCCGTTGCCCGGAACCAAGAGCGCGGTGTTTCGCGCGTAGTCGGGGTTGCCGATTGCGATCGCGGCCCTGCCTAAACCGTTGAAGGCCAACGGGTCGTAGGCCCAAAGCATGACGGGCCTTTCGTTGGGGCAGTCTGATCCTCTGTCGTAGTTCAGCCCGTCGCGCGTTCGCACGGCGTTTCGGTACCGCGTCACGTTGGTGCTGTTGAGGTCATCGTTGAGCACCGCCTGGTTGACCGCGTCCCGGACCGCGGCGCTAATGCCATTGAGGTTGCCTAGCTCTGGAGGGTGTCGAGCGACCAGCTGGTCTCTTTGGTTTTGGCTCAGTGAATCCCACCAATTCCTGACGTCCTCGGGTCCGGTGTCGGCTGGTGGAATCGCAAGGGTTTCTTCGGATTTTGTACGGCCGTATTCATCGGCGTGCAGCGTCGCCAGGGAATTCTGCAGGTAATCCGAGTAGCCGCTTCGCATCGATGTGAGTTGGTCCAGCGCGGATCTGGTGTGGTCGATGGCTTGCTGCTCGAGTGCCGCGATCAGGATGTCGTTCTCGAGATCCAGCGCGTCGCCGAGTTGGTTGTCGAGGTGGGGTAGTTCGGTCTCCAAGGCGGAGATTAACACCGCGCCGGTTCGTTGGACCTCGGCCAAGGTGGCCGCGATGTTGTCCAAGTTCAGCCCGATCTTCGGCAATTGGATGGACTGCGCGTCCAGTGACTCGGCGGTACGACGCACTTCGGTGGAGCCGTTGATCGGCTGATCAACAGTCTCTCGGTCCCAGGACGCCGCAAAACGGCGCCGCGCTTCACCGAATGCTGCGCGGGACTCGCCGGTGCGCCGGCCCGCGTGACGAAAGGCCTGTGCCAGGTCGAAAATCTGTGCTGGGCGACCACTTTGGAGAGTCTCGTTGATCGTCCAGGGGTTGCCGGCTTCGGCAATTAGCTGCGAGATGCTTATGTGCCGGAGCTGCACCGCAGCGCCCGCAGTTCTGCGGAGTTGTGCTGCTCCATCTCGGTGAATTCCGCAGCAGCGCGTCGTGCCCGGCCGCCGATGGCATTCAGGGTTTCCTGATGGGCCCGCAGGCTTTTCACATGTTCTGCCTGGGCCATGCTCACCGCGTCGTGAAACGCGTCGGCCGCGGCAAAGCCGCCGAACATCCCCGACAACAGCGGTCCTCGCGACAGGTGATCGGCCGCCTCTTGGGCATGCGTGCCCGCGCGGTGAGACTCGCCCGCCCCCGAGTGCAGCAATTCCGTATTGACAAACATCGCCACCCTTTCCGAGCTGAAGGCAAAGACTACTACCGCAGATCTGCCCGTCAATTCACATTGTGGTCAGCGAGATTGGGCTTGTCCGACCGTCGCGCTGCAGGCCTGGAACCAGGCGAGGTGATAGGTGGCGGCTGACGTGCCGCCGGCCACCAGCGCGTCGATGGCGGCCAGCAGCTGCCAGTTGCCTACCTCGTGGGTATCGACGTCGTCGGGGTAGGCGTCGAGAACGCGGGTGCTGATGCCAGCGAGATATTCATGTAGGAGTTCGACTTCTTTGTCCAGCACTCCGGTACCACCGGAGGCGGCTTTGGCCAGCGTGAGGGCCAGCCGTGGCAGCCCGTCACGCCACTGGACTGCTTGGCTGAGTTCCCAACCGAGTTCGTCGATTTCGGGTACGTGCCGAGGCCGCGCTGACGTGGGGACGGGCTCGTCCTCGTCGGGAATGTGATGGATCGGGGTGTACCCCGCGGCGACGTCGACGTCGCCTAGCAGGATTTCCAGGCTGCCGCGGCGTCGTTCCGGGGGCAGCAGCGTGACCCCGGCCGGCAGGTCGATGCCCGGCGGGATCCAGCCGCTGGCCAGATCGGTTGCCAGCACAGTGGTGCTGTCTGAGCGGTCTCCTATCGCCCAGGCCAACCGGGGCTGCTGTCGGGCAACAGCGCCTATCAGTCGCTGCAGGCGCGCTCGCGCGGTGGCGTTGGCCGATGCGGCCCCAGCAATCGCTCCGGTGGCGGTGGCAGTGACGGCTTGTGTTCCCAGGCTCGACGCGCCTGGGGGCTGGGCCGGCGCGGCGCTTTGACGCACGACGGCCGGCTGAGCTGGGTTGCCTTGCCCAGCTGACGGATGTACCGGCGCCGAACCCGGCGTCGCCGATATTGGCGAGCTTAGTGGTGCGGCGGGCGTGGTGGCGGCTGAAATTGTGGGCCGCAGATCGGAGGCGTAGGCAGGCAAGGGGCCCGTCGGAGGGGTGGCTGAGACCGGACCGGCCGACGCGGCTGGCCCTGCCACCACCGACGGCGCTGCAGACGCATCGGGGACGGGCGTGTGGGTGACGGGCGGTGGCGAGTCAAAGACGGGCGCGTGGGCTTGGGCGCTCAACCCGACGGACGGGCTTGTGGATACGGATTGCGGCATTTGCGGCTCGGCCGGTGACATCGGGGCCGGCGGGATTGCGCTGGTGGGTGCGGTGAACGGTGCGCCATTCTGCATGCCTTTGTCGAAACTGTGGATCAATTCGCCGGGGGTTAGGGCTTGGGGAGGGCTAGGTGCTGCCACCGATGGGCCAGTTAGCGGCGCTGCCCCAGCCGTGGGCAGCCCTGACGTCGGGTTGCCACCCAGCGATCCCCCCGGTGGAAGGGTGCCACCCGGCAATGACGTGGGCGCGGAGGGCGTTAACCCTGCGACTGGGGGCGGCGGTGGAGGTGGCGACGGTGCCGCCTTCATGGCTGGAGTGAGTCCGCCGGCCGAGATGGGGGCAGCGGGGGCGACCTGTCCTCCGGCGGAGGGGGTTCCCGTCGTTAGGCTTGGCGTGAGTCCTCCGGGAGCGGTGTAGACGGCGGGGGCGACTTGCCCTCCGGCGGAGGGGGTTCCCGTCGTTAGGCTTGGCGTGAGTCCCCCGGAAGAGGCGGGCGCGGCTGGGGCAACCTGCCCTCCGGCGGAGGGAGGCGCAGCTTGTAAGCCTGCAGTGCCGCCCGTCGGCTTCTCGATGAAACCTTTCACTTGCTCTGAAAGATTCTTTTGGTCGTCGGGTTGCCTGAACATTTGTCCGACGTCGACGCCGTGGGCTTGCGCGAATTTACGAGCAGACTGCCCGGTTCCCTCTTCGTCGAGGATCCGTTGCATCACTTCCAGCACGTTGCCGCTGCATTTTGCCGACGCGAGAGCGGCCAGCGCTCGAGACTGTTGTATCACTCCAACGATCTGCGTTACCTTGGCTTCTAGGGGCTGCTTCGAGTCTTGGATCTCTTTGATCTGCTTGTTGCCCTCTTCAGCCACGCTGGTCAGGTCGTGCTGAAGCCCAACCGTGCTGTCGTACGCGGTGCTGTACGCGCTCTCCTTGACGCCATTCTTGTCCGCCACCCGCCGAGCTTGCTTTTCTCCCTGGCAGAATGCGTCGCGAAGGTCATCGGCCGTGTGACCCTGTTGTCCGGCGAGCGGACCGGTTTGGGCGTTACGCAGCATGTCTGCAAAATGCATGAATCCACTTTGGACCTGTCCGCGATTCAACTTGCCATGCGAAAGTGCCATCAGATCTTGGTCATCCGGCCATTGGTCACCGACAAGCAAGAATGACCATTCTCCAGGAGGGAAGCCGGTCATTTGCAGAGGCTCTCAATTTTTAAAGTCGCTTCATCTGATGCATGTACAACCGGATCCATATCAGCATCAGGCAGGCTATCGAGATAGTCGACCGTAGCTTCCTGGTAAAGGTCTGCAAGTTTCCGAATTGTCGATGCAAGTTCGCTTGGAGTTGCTGGTTCCGCTGAAACCACGGTCCGAAGGTATTCGCTTCCGGCGAGAAGTGCTTGTCGACCATTCAACCCGAATATTTGTTGGGCCGTCGGGTCGGTGCCCCTATCACGCGATGTATTTGTCGTGATCGCACTGTGCACCTTTTGGTACTCGGCACACACCTTCGCTTTGGCGTCAGCGATCTGTTGGCTGGAGTAAACGGGCGCGGACGGGGGCTTGGCTGGCAGGGGTCGAAACCAGCCGACAATTGCCACGGCGAGCGTCAGTAGGAGGCCAAGCACCAAGACTGCGAACATCGGCCACTGCCGTCTCCGCGGCGGCAGCGCGGGCGGCCAAGGGGGTGGGCCCGGCGCAGTTCGAGGCGGGGGTAGGTCCGACACGCCTTCAATCGTATCGTCCAGCCGCGCTATTGGTAGTCACCCTGCGGCGGCTCCACTAACTGCGTCGTTAGCCGCTGTAATGCATTGTTACGGTTGCAAACCGGCCCCCGAGTGACCGCCCTCAGCGGCTCGAACCCGCATCGTCGTCATCGCGCTTGTGCTCGGGAAGAAGGATGCGCCGACTCGCAATCGGTTTGCCATCAACGCGTTTGGTGACTTCGGGGCTTGGCGGCGGTGTCGTGATGCGTCCCTGGACTGGGGCGCCATTCTTCACGGCCGGCGCGACAATGCGTTTGGTATCGGGCTTGGCGTCGCTGCCTGCCCCTCCGCCGCCCTGCATCGCGCCCGGCGGCATCATCGGCATCCCACCCATCGCGCCGCGGGATCCCGTCGCCGCCGGCGGTGCATTGGTTGGCGCGGGTGAGGCGGTATGCGCCGCTGCGGGCTCAGTACCGGCAGACGGAGCGGGAAGCGGTCCGAGCATCGCGGTCGGTGTCGTGGCGCCCAGACCACCGCCACCCGAACCGCCGCCGGCACCGGCACCGGCACCCCCGCCGAGCTCATCGCCGCCGCTGGTGGCCCCCAACAGTTCGCCGGGAATGGCCTCGCCAGCTGTCGCCGCTCCGCCTGCGCCGTGCTGCAGTGCGCCCATGCCCGCTTGCATCGCCTGCTGTCCGACCTGCGCAAGCTGCTGCGGGATCTGGCTGAGCGGTTGCATCAAACCACCGAGGGCGCCGGCCATGCCGGACGCCAGCTGCGGAAGTTGCTGAATCATCTGCGCCATTGGATCTTGACCGCCGACGCCGGCCAGCTTCGCCGATGACGCTTCTTCGTTCGCGGGAAACTTGGTCAGCGCGTCACCGGTTTTAGCCCCCCGTTCGGCATGTCCGGTCACGGCGTCGAGCGAATCGTTGGGATCGCCCCCATTGGAAGCAATGCCAAGCAGCGCCAGCAGTTGGCTGATGGCCGATTTCCCGGTGGCCAGCTGATCGGGCAGTATCTGCGGCGGCGCCGGCTGCCCGGTCAACCGGGCAAGGTCGTCGAGAATGATTTTTAGCTGGTCGTCGTCCCCACTCATTACGCCCTCCCGCGCGCTGTCGTCCGGCTCAGCGGAGCCGAGAGGGAGACGCCGGGGGACCTGCGCGCAAGGACCCCACGTGGGTGACGTCTCCGGCTTTAGCCGATGGTATCGGCGATTTGCGATTCGGGTTATTCAGCTTTGCCAGCTGAGTGGCGCTAAGCGCCTAACTACCCGTCGCGCTCAAGCAGATCCGAGGACCCCAGCACCCGCTCCACCCGAACCTCGATGACCACCCGTCGCGGGTTGGGCCGAGGCGTGCGGTAGCGCTGCGCGTAGCGCAACTCGGCGTCCCGCACGGCGTCGACATCGCTGCTCACCTTGGACCGGCCCTCCAGCGACAGCCACCGAGCGCCGTCGACCTGGCTGAGTACCGCCACCCCGGCGCGGTCCGCGTTGACGGCCTTCTGCGAGCCGCCGCTGGTGATAACCCGCGCGATATGCGTCTTGGGGTCGAAGGTGAATCCCACCGCCACCACGTGCGGCGAATTGTCGGCGCGGAGCGTGGTCAGCATGGCCAAATGACGCTCGGACAGAAACGCGAGCGCGTCATCGGTAAGGCGGGCCGTGGTAGTTGCCATCGGCACTCACGCTATCGCAGGTGATAATCGCAGCCGTGGACGACACGGGTGCGGGTCCGGTACTGATTTTGGGTGGCCGCAGCGAGATCGGTATCGAACTTGCCCAGCGGCTGGCCCCCGGGGCGACGGTGATCCTCGCGGCCCGCGCCGCCGACCGGCTCGACGAGCAGGTTGCGCTCTGCCTTGCTGCCGGTGCCGCGACGGTGCAAACCAGGGAGTTCGACGCCGACGATCTGGCCTCGCACGGGCCGCTGGTCGCCTCGATCGTCGCCGAACACGGGTCTATCGGCACCGCGGTGCTGGCCTTTGGGATCCTCGGCGATCAGGCGCGCGCCGAGAACGACGCCGCCCACGCCGTGGCCATCGTGCACACCGACTACGTCGCACAGGTCAGCTTGCTCACCCACCTGGCCGCCGCGATGCGTACCGCCGGCCGCGGATCAATGATCGTGTTCTCCTCGGTGGCGGGGGTTCGGGTACGCCGCGCCAATTATGTCTACGGCTCAGCCAAAGCCGGCCTGGACGGTTTCGCCAGCGGCTTAGCCGACGCGCTGTACGGCACGGGCGTGCGACTGCTGATCGCGCGCCCGGGATTCGTCATCGGACGCATGACGGAGGGGATGACGCCGGCACCGCTTTCCAGTACCCCGCAACAGGTGGCCGCCGCGACCGCGCGGGCTCTGGCCAAAGGGCGGCGCACGGTCTGGATTCCCTGGGCACTGCGGCCGATGTTCTTCGCGATGCGCCTGTTGCCGCAGTTCGTCTGGCGCAGGATGCCCCGCTAACCGGTCAGATCGTCGCGTTCAACGTCGGCCAGCAGTGCATCGCGGGCGCGCGCGACACGGGAGCGGATGGTGCCGATCGGGCACCCGCACACCGCCGCCGCGTCGGCGTAGGGCAGCCCGAGCAACTGGGTGAGGAGCAGGGCTTCCCGTTGTTCGGTGGCCAGGCCGGCGATCATCGTGGTCACTTCGACCAGGTCTTCAAATCCACGGGCGTGGCGAGTGCCGCCGACCGCGCGTTCGGGATCGGCGCCGGTGGCGGCGCGAGGCCGGGACTGAAGATGGCGGATGTGATCGGCGACGACACGGCGCGCAATGGATAGCAACCAGGTGCGGGCGCTGGAGCGGCCGGAGAAGCGCTCGATGGCGCCGATTGCCCGAAGGAAGGTTTCTTGAGTCAGATCGTCCGCGCTACCTGCGTCGGACAGGTAGGCGACGAATCGCCAGACGTCTTGCTGGGTCGCTTTGATGAACGCCTCGAGCGCCCGTTCGTTGCCGCCGCCGGCTGCCAAGGCGAGTTTGGTAACGGCCTCGTCGTCGCTTGACGCGGTCATGGCCAACCACCTTCGTTGCGCGGACTGGGTCAGTCTACGACGGCCTGTCGTAGAGGCTGCGAGCGGGGATCGGTTGATTGGCCAGAGATGACCGCGTCGTCGACCAATGGGGGATTCCGCTGGCCGGTCGGCAGTGTCGGCGTCTGCTTCGATGGTCTTGGGCTTGCGTGTCCCGGAGCGTTCGCGCGCCACCAACAGCGCGAACATCAGGCCCAACAGCACGGGCAGATGACTGGCCGCGCGCGCCGCGGTCACCTCGCCTTCGAGGGCATCCGCTGCTTCGTAACCCACCAGCGCAAGCGCGTAGACCCCGGCAATCGCCGCGACGCCTATCGCGGCGACGGGCCAGATGCCGGCGGCGATCATCGCTGACCCCAAGGCCAGCAGCCACGAGGTGGACTCGTGCATCAAATGCTCGCCGGACGTCGCCCCGTGCATGTGGGGCGACAGCATGCCGAAATTGATTCCGCTAATTTGTGCAGCCGCGATCGCTACCTGAAACACGCCTACAGCTATAAGTCCCCACCGCCGGTAGTGCGACCGCAGCTGCCGCATCCAGCGGTCACGGGGCGTGGCGGACTCCTCGCGGACGCTTGCCAGAATCTTGTCGACCAGGTCCGGTCCCTGGCCGGGCCCGAACGACGCCAGCCGGCGAGTCTGGACCGCCGCGCCGATAAGCCAGGTGCGGCAATTCCGGCATGATTCCAGGTGGGCATCGACCTGCTGCGCGAGCACCTGGGGACGCTCACCGTCCAACCGCGCAGACAACGCCTCACGCGCTACTTCACACCTCATCCTTGCATCGTCGCGCATGCCCGCCCCGCGCGCAAAGACGGAATTTACCCCTGGGGGGGCAGCCTGCCATTAGGCTCATGTGCAACCGGTTGTCAGGGAGCGTGAGCACATGGAGATGCCCTTCCGGGAGTGGACGCACTGGGCGGCGGGGTATGGACTTCCACGTGCGACGCTGAGATTGCTAGCTCGGCGGGGTGATCCGTTGGCGCGTCTTCTGATTGACACCAATCAAGGCGACAACATCTATCCGCTCATCGAGCAAGTTCGGGGACGCGGGCCCATGTCCCGGGTGGTGAGACGGGACGGCTGGGTCAGCGCTGACGCAAAGATTGTCCGTGAGGTACTGCGCGACGGTCGGTTCAGGACCACCAAACAGCAGGACCGGTCACCTTTTCGTATCGTTCAGTGGATCTTGGCCAAAACCAACCCCGGTGTGCTCAGTGGCGTCGAACCGCCCTCGATGTTGGTCACCGATCCGCCTGAGCACACGCGGTTGCGTCGCGTGGTCTCGCGGGCGTTCACGCCACGGGCGCTTGATGGACTTCGTACCCGTATGCACGAAATCGCCGACGAACTGCTTCGCGGCCTGCAGGGCAGCGCGGAGTGCGATTTGATCACCGAGTACACCTCCCGGATCCCCATCGCGGTCATCGCCGAGATGCTGGCCATCCCCCGCGATGAGACTCGCGATCTTCATGCGATCGGCGAGTCGACAACGCGATTGATTGCCACCACCGCCGCATCCTGGCGCGACTTTCGGGAAGCGATGAAAGCTCTGCGCGAGTTCGACCCGTACGTCGCCGCGCATATCGAGCGGCTAAGACAAGACGACGCCGCCGACAGCATCCTGTCCGACGTGATACGCGACGGCGATCTCACCGACGTCGAGACCAGGGTGCTCGCGGCACTGCTCCTGGGCGCGGGGTTTATCACCACGACGCATGTCTTCGCCAAGGCTGTGGTGGCCCTCGTCCGTCACCCGGATCAACTGGCCGCGCTTCGTGCGAACCCCGAGGGATGGCCCAACGCGATCGAAGAGATCCTGCGCTATGACACGACCATTCAAATGTCGGTGCGGGTCGCCACCGAACACGTTGACATCCAGGGATACCCCGTACGAGCAGGCGAAGCGGTATTTCTTCTACTAGGCGGGGCCAACCGCGACCCGGCAGTCTTCGAACACCCCGCTATCTTCGACACAACCCGCACCAACGCCCGCGAGCACCTCAGCTTCGGTACCGGTGTGCACGCCTGCCTGGGTGCGACGTTGGCTCGTATGGAACTCCATATCGGCCTGCAGTCGTTGTTCGAGCACTTCCCCCAACTGACTCTCGCCGGTGAACCGACCTTCAACGACAGCATTTTGCTACACGGACTCAAACATCTACCGGTGTCACTTCAAGCCGCGAAAGTCATCGTCCCCTAGCGGCCGCCGGCGCTCGTAACCTCCTCCTGGCACTGGGAAATATCGGTGTGGTGTCTCGGTTTTAGAGAAACGAGACAGCCTGGGCGGCGCCACGCCTTCGGTCGTAGCCGCAGGTCGCGCCGTCTCATTTCTCGTCTCACACCGCGTGTCTTGGAGGGGCTGTGACATTCGGGACCATTCCGCAATCCATAGGAGACCCTTGCGGGTGGCGAGAGCGGTAACCGATAATTCCCGGGTGGAAGTTGACGACGTAGACGCCACCGCCGACCCGCGTGAGGACGTTGTCTCCCGTCAGTACCAGCGGTGGAGATACCCGCTACCGATCCAGGACCTCGAAGCAATCGGCAGTGGCGTCTGGCATTGGTACGACCCGAGCAACTTTCACCGGGTGCTGTTTCCCGATCGGGCGTTCAAGCCCGATTTGGACATTCTCATCGCGGGATGCGGTACCAACCAGGCGGCGGCTTTTGCGTTCAAGAACCGCACCGCGAAGGTGGTGGGCGTCGACATCAGCCAGCCCTCGCTTGACCATCAGCAATACCTCAAAGAGAAGCACGGGTTGTGGAACCTGGAGTTGCATCTGCTTCCGATCGAGGAGTTGCCAACGCTGGGGCAAGATTTCGACCTCATTGTCTCGACAGGTGTGCTGCACCATACGGCGGACCCGCAAGTCAGCCTCAAGGCACTGGGCCGCGTCTTGCGGCAACATGGCGCGATCGGCCTGACGCTGTATGCGAAATACGGTCGGATCGGCGTCGAGATGCTGCAATCCGTTTTCCGCGACCTGGAACTCAAGCAGGACGAGCTTGGCGTCCAGATGGCCAGAGAGACGATGGCTTTGCTGCCGCAAGGACATTCGCTGCAGAGCTACATCGACATCGAGGGCGAGGAATTGGCCTACGACGGCGCCGTCGTCGACACGTTCCTGCACGGCCGTGACCGCAGCTACTCGGTCGATGACATCCTCCACCTCGTCGACTCGGCCGGGTTGGCGTTCCAGGGCTGGCTCCTCAATGCTCCCTATTACCCGCACGATTGGTTTACACCGGGGACGGAGCCGCACCGGATCATAAACTCATTGCCCGAGCGCAAGCTCTGGTCTGTGATGGAGCGTCTCCGGGTATTCGGCGCGTGCCATTTCTTCATGGTGTGCCGTGAAGATCGACCGAAAGAAAGCTACAAGGTCGATTTTTCGGCCGATGCCGCGCTCGATTACATCCCGCAGATGCGCATGCGTTGTGGTCTCAACGGCAACGAGATTTTCCGGCCGACGTGGCGGATGGCTCTGAACTCTGCTCAGTTGCCATTCGTGCAGAGCGTCGATGGCAATCGCACCATACGAGAGATCGCTCAGCGCGTGGCGCAAGCTGGAGGCACGACGCCCCAACCCAGCGTGGCCGAATTGGAAAGCCTCGCCCGCAAGCTATTTGAGTCGCTGTGGCGTCTCGATTTTCTCGCGATGGCTCTCAACGGCGGCGCACAGCCATGGGGCGCGTCAAAGGCTTGAGGAGTTCTCGTCGAATATCAAGCCCAACGGCGCCAGCACGCGCAACGCAACGTCGGCCACGCCCTCGTCCAGATCGCAGACCAGTACCGATCGCCAGGGCGTAATAACCAGCGGGGCTTCAATTGCGGCAAGGAACTCGGCGATGCGTGCGGACAGGACACCCAGGGGCACCGCGGCACCCAGCGCGATTCGGCCATCATCCTGAGTTATCCAGCCCACCGGCGGCTTGGTGCGGGGCGGGAAGGGTGTGGCACTCCAGGATGTTTCGCGTATCTCGTTGAACTTCAAGGCAACTGCGACCAGCGTGTTGATCACGTCGCCGACAGCCAGCCGGACGCCGGTGTCCCGCCCCCTCAGCAGCAGCGCGCAGCCTTCCTCGAAGACATGCACGCCAACGTCGGCGCCCAGTCCGGACACGTCGGCCGACCCGTCGTCAAGGCTGAACCAGAATCGCCCTCCCAGGTCGGCGAGCCGGGGCTCGGCGCAGATCGCCGCGTCGAGCTCGCCGACCCACGGCCGCACGTCAGCGTTGCCGCCGACCCGCCCGGACAGCGGCGAGGCGACGATGTTGGGCCTGGCTTGAGTGAGCAGAGGGACGATCGCTGTCGCGTCGGTGATCCCGCGCAGTTGCAAGTTGCCGCGGGCGGTCAACTCCAGCGTTCCCGAGCCCAATTGACTTGAGGCGCTGGAAAGCGCAGCCAACTGGGCGGGGGTGATCATGCCACCGGGCAACGGGACCAGCACCAGTCCACGGTACGGGTTCAGAAGGGCGGCGGTTCGTTTCGATACGCGACATGGGCGTCGTTGAGGGCGCGTTCGGCATTGATTCGTTGAACGCGATCCTGTTCTCGCGTCCGTTGCCTTTTGGGCATCATCAAACCTCGCCCCATGCTTGGTGGGCCGACCGTTGGGGCAGCGGGCAATTCACCGGTGGGCGCGCATAACGCCGGAAGGAGCAGGCGACTACCCGGCCGTGTGGTGTAGGTACGGCCTGCAGGAGAGGTCCATATGACAGTGGCGTCCGGAAACTGCTGGTCGCGCCAATCCCAGAATGTCTTCAGCAAGTGGTGTTTTCGGCAGAGGCAACGCAGGTTCGAGGGATGCGTCGGGCCGGCAGGATAGGGAACCGCGTGGTCAACGTCGCAGAACTCGGCGGGGCGGTCGCAGTTGGGGAATCGGCAAGTCAGGTCGCGACACCGCACGAACTCGTCTAACGCGGTCGAAGGGCGGTATCCCGGCTCGGGTGCGGAGTCGTCGCCCGGGTGGCGCACCTGCCGAACGCGGGCGCCACGTCGAACCAACTCGGCCAGCCGAGTCGCGGGCACTGTGCCCCCGCTGGTGATAAGCGCCGCGGGACGCTTGTCCTCCGGAGGATTGGGTTCAGGGTCGGGCGCCAGCATCTCTTCCACCGTCATACCCGGGGTGATCGGCCGCGACTGGATTTCGCCCGACATGTGCGGATCCGGTTCGCTCTCGAGTATCGAAGCTTGCGCGACAACATGAATGACGACCCCAGTCGGCGAGTCGCCGGCTTCGGCGCGTGCCGGGCAATCGACGTTGTCGCAGCCACAGGCGAGCCGTTCGGCGCCGGCGACCAGTGCACCAAGAGCGTCGGCGCGGCGCTGCGCGATTGTGCGCGGGTCGTCGTCGCACACGTCGTTTGCCATCTGCAGCAGCCGTCGGTCGAGGACCGCCGCGTCCGTGGCGTACAACCGACCCCAAAGCGGGGTGGTGCCGGACTCGTGCTTGGACTGGTCGATCACTACGTCGCGGCTGCGCGCCGTAGCGCGTGTCCGCCGCAATGCCCCAGGGTCGTGACGGTCTACGACCGCGTCGATGGCTTGCTTGGTCTTGTTCACCGAGAGCGGCCCGTATCGTGTCGCATCCTCGGCCAATGTTTTGTCGACCTGCGCGATAGCTTCCGGGTCCCTGATCAGACTCGTGTGCCACACGATGGCCGACGCCAGCCGCGCGCTGATCGTGCCGTCGGCGAAAGCGGCCGCAACTTTCGGCAGGCGCTCACGCAGTGCCGCGGCGAGATACATCTGACCCGACGCCATCCCGTGGCTGATGTTCTGTGCCGCGGAGACTTCGGCGGCCATCGCATCCCAGTTGTCGCACGACCAGTGCGCAAAGATTGCTTCGCCGTCAGCGTGGCGGCGCACGTGCTCGGCGATGAACGCCAGCCGGCGCGCCGAAGCGGCAGCTTCCGCGCGCGTCCATGCGGTGATTGCCGCGAGCACGGCCGCATCATCGGCGTCTGCGAGCTGCGCTGGGTCTGGCAATTCATCGAACATGTATTCGAATATAGTGCCTGATTTCCGGCGTTGACAGGGAAAAATCACTACCTGTGGATGAAGTCCGGACTGTGGATAACCGAGCGGGCGCCGGTAGGTTTGGCAGCGTGACACTTACATTCGCCGACCTCGCCAAGGCGCAATACATCCTGCTGACCACCTTCACCAAAGACGGCCGGCCCAAACCGACGCCGATCTGGGCCGCCTTAGACAAGGAGAGCGGGGACCGGCTGCTAGTCATCACCGAGGGAAAGTCCTGGAAGGTCAAGCGGATCCGCAATACCCCCCGCGTGACGCTGGCCACCTGCACCATGCGTGGTCGCCCGATCAGCGAGGCGGTCGAGGGCACCGCGGCGGTTCTCGATCAGTCTCAAACCGGTGCCGTCTACGACGCGATCGGCAGCCGGTACGGCATCCTCGGCTGGCTGTTCAACTTCTTCAGCAAGTTGCGCGGCGGCATGGAAAACAACGTCGGTCTCGAGCTGAAAGTGGCGCCCGCTTGATAGTGGCGACCCGCTTCGCCCGATGAGCACTGTCCTGATCCCGATCCCGGATCGTGACTTCGACCCTACTGAGGTCGCGGTGAGCTGGCGCGTCTTGACCGGGGACGGACACCGGGTGAAATTTGCGACCGAAAGCGGGACGCCCGGGGTGGCGGACGACATCATGGTGACCGGTCGAGGTTTGGACTTCTGGTCGGCGTTACCGGTGTTCGGCACGGTCCCGGTACTCGGGTTGATGCTGCGGGCGAACAAGGACGGCCGCAACGCTTATGCGGGCATGCTGCGATCGGCTGAGTACCGGCATCCGGTCAGCTGGACCCAAGCCAGCCTCGATGGCGTCGACGCGCTGCTGCTGCCGGGCGGACACCGCGCCCGCGGGATGCGCAGCTACATCGACAGCGGCACACTGCAGCGGCTCGTCGTGGACGCTTTTGCCCGCGGGCTCGTCGTGGGCGCGATCTGTCACGGTGTGCTGCTCGCGGCTCGCAGCGTTGATCCCAGCACGGGCCGCTCGGTGCTTTACGGACGCAAGACCACAGCGTTGACCTGGTCATTGGAGCGCACTGCCTGGAAGCTCACCCGGGTCACCCGATTCTGGGATCCCGATTACTACCGCACCTACTCCGAGCAACCTGGCCAGCCCGGCGGCTATATGTCAGTGCAGGCGGAGGTCACCCGCGCCCTCAAAGACCCGGCGGATTTCTGCGACGTCACCAGCGCAACACCGCACCGGCGGCTCAAGAGCTCCGGAATGCTGCGTGACACGCCCACCGACTCACGCCCGGCGTTCGTCGTCCACGATGGCAACTACGTGTCGGCGCGATGGCCGGGCGATACGCACACCTTCGCGACCGTTTTGTCACACCAGCTCAAGGGACCGACGGCACAGCCGAATACCCCATGAGAACAACGCTTTTCAGTGCTGTGTCTGGGTCCCGAAGTGGTGCCACCACTGGTACAGGCTGGTGAGGTCGGGTCCTCCATTGATGGTGGCGAGTAACAACTGAGCGTCGCGAGTCCACGCGATATTCGCGCGATCCGCGACGCTGCCGCAAACGACCCTGCCGCTGATCTGGTTAGTGTCCGAGCCGGAAGTCCAGGTGCCCGGGGCCGGCGAGACACCCCCGCCCGGGCACGGCGACAACACCATGCCCTGGGCCGTCGCCTGAAAGTCGCCAGTCAGCGCGTCCAAGTCCTGGTAGAGCGTGAACCGCGCGTAGGTGGGGGTATCTGAGTTGGCGTTTTGAGTGCAGTCCAGGCTGGCGACAGAGTTCGCAAACGCATTGGTGGCCCGCGTGCAGGCACCGGCGACGTAGCCGGGGGGTAGCAGCCCCACAATCTGCTTCTCGGCCGGGTTGAATTCGCTCGCAGGAACGGTGTGCGTCGCAAGGCCTGTCAAACCTTTGGTGGACCCCGGGTCGTCTCGGTCGAACAGAACCACGGCAGCACCGATACCTAGCAGGGCGGCCAACACTGCGAATGCCCCACCGACGCGGATTAATAGAGGACGCTGCCGAGTGACCCACTCTCGCATCGCATTCTCCTTACCTGGCTCCACCATAAAACCAGCGCGACGACATATTAGCCCGACGCTGTTCCCAGGTGCTCGCCAAAAAACGCGAACACCCTGCTCCAGGCGTCGTCGGCCGCCGCTCGGTGATACCCGAAACCCGTGATGCGAAGCAGCGGTTGGCCGGGGAGTTCGTTGGCGAAGCCATGTCCCGCCGCGGGGTAGGCCTTGATATCGGCGGTGATGTTCTTGGCCGCAGTCGTCTCGCGCAGTTTGTCGGCAGCGCCCTTACCCAGCGGGTCACGGCTGCCGAAGCTCGCCACAATCGGGCACGCCCCCTCCAACGTGTCGCTCAGATTCCGGGGCAGGGGCGTGCCGTAGAACGGTGCGGAGGCGCTAAAACCTTTGGGCGACATGATGAGTGCGAAACCACCGCCCATGCAGAAGCCGGCGATCCCGACAGGCCCAGCGCATTCGGACATCGACTGCAGGTGATCGCGGGCAGCCAAGATGTCATCGAGCGCTCGGCCACGTTTGGTCAGCAGCTCGCGCATGACTCGGGTAATGCATCGCGCGCGGCCGCCGCGGGCGTACATATTCGGAGTAAGTGCCAGATAGCCTGCCTGCGCGATGCGCTCCGAGATCGCCTGTTTGTCCGGTCCGTAGCCGAACCCGTCGTGAATCACCACCACGCCGGGCCACGGACCTTGCCCGGCGGGCACGCCCAGCAGCGCATCGATCCGTCCGGCGGGAGCATCGATCTCAATCGTGGTCATAACGTCATCTAACTGCAGCCGCGGTACGGGTGGCCAGGGGAACTCGGGCACGTCCCACAGACGTTGGCCTGACATGGTGCGTCGATTACTACTCGTTTACGCCGTCGTTGAACTCGCGGTAATCATGGCGCTGGTTTCGACGATCGGCTGGGGTTGGACCCTGCTGGCGCTGCTGGCCACCTTCATCCTGGGCTGGGGTCTGTTTGCCCCGATGGCTGGGTCGCATCTCATTCGCCAGCTGGGGCGGCTGCGATCCGGCCTGAATGAGCCGAGCCGGGCGCTGAACGACGGCGCGATGGTCACCCTGGCCACATTCCTGGTCCTGGTTCCCGGGCTAGTCACCACGACTCTGGGGATGTTGCTGCTGGTGCCGCCGATTCGGGCCGTCGCCGGTCCTGGATTGGCCGCGATGGCGGTGCGTGGTTTCCAGCGCCGGGTACCGCTGGTCACTGCCACGATGCAAGGCCCAGGCCGCCGCGACTACATCGACGGCGAGGTCATTGATGTAATAGACGTTGAGCCGCCGGTGTTACCGGAACGGCGCGACTAGCCGCGTAGTTTTGCGGTGTGACGCAGACGTCCACCAAGCTGCTGGTCAACGGCCGGGTGCACAGCCCGACCCACCCCGACGCCACAGCCATGGCGGTGCGCGGCGACGTCGTGGCCTGGCTGGGTAGCGACGACGTTGGCCGCAGTCAGTTCCCGGACGCCGAGGTGCAGGATCTCGACGGCGCCTTTGTGGCGCCGGGATTCGTCGACAGCCACATCCACCTGAGCGCGACCGGTCTGACCCTCAGCGGGCTGGATCTGCGTGCGGCCGCCTCGCGCGCCCAGTGCATTCAGATGGTCGCCGACTATGCGGCCGCCCACCCGGACCAGCCGGTGTGGGGACATGGCTGGGATGAATCGGCCTGGCCCGACAACACCCCGCCGAGCACCAACGACCTAGACGCGGTGCTCGGCGATCGGCCCGCCTACCTGGCACGCGTCGACGTGCACTCTGCGCTGGCCTCCACTGGGCTGCGGCGGCTGGTCCCAGAGTTACCGGGGTCGGCTGGTTTCGCCGATGAGCTGCCGCTGGCCGGCGAGGCTCACCACCTGGTCCGGGCTGTCGCTCGCGACTTGTTGACCACCGAGCAGCTGGCCGACGCCCGGGTGGCGGCGCTGGACGCCCTGGCCGCGGCCGGGATCGTCGCGGTGCACGAATGCGCCGGCCCTCAGATCGGCGGGCTGGACGATTGGCTGCAGCTGCGCGCCCTCGATCACGGCGTCGAGGTGACCGGCTACTGGGGTGAAGCCGTCACCGCACCCGCACAGGCCCGCGCACTGATAGAGGAGACCGGGGCCCGCGGGCTGGCCGGCGACCTGTTCGTGGACGGCGCGCTCGGATCCCACACGGCCTGGCTGCACCAGCCGTACGCCGACGCACCGGAATGCACCGGCACGTGCCACATCGACCCCGACGCCGTCCACGCACACGTGCGGGCCTGCACCGAGGCGCAGGTAACCGCCGGTTTCCACGTCATCGGCGATGCCGCGGTCTCGGCTGCGGTCGATGCCTTCGAACGGGTCGTGGCCGACCTCGGCGTAGCTGCCGTCGCCCGGTGCGGGCACCGCCTTGAACACGTGGAAATGGTGACCGCGGCTCAGGCCGCAAAGCTCGGCGCTTGGGGCGTCATCGCCAGCGTGCAGCCCAATTTTGACGCGCTGTGGGGAGGCCAGACGGGTATGTACGCTCGCCGTCTGGGGATGGCGCGAGCCAGCGAACTCAACCCACTGGCGCTGTTAGCATCCCAAGGCGTGCCCCTCGCATTAGGTTCCGACGCACCGGTGACGGGCATCGACCCGTGGGTTAGCGTGCGCGCGGCGGTCAATCACCACACTCGCGGGAGTGCGCTGTCGGCGCGGGCGGCCTTCGGTGCCGCGACCCGCGGCGGATGGCGGGCGGGCGGTGTCGGCGACGGCAAGAGCGGGACCCTGGTGCCCGGCGCGCCGGCCTCCTACGCCGTCTGGGACACCGGCACCCTCGACGCCCACGCACCGCGTGACGCCGTCCAGCGGTGGTCGACCGATCCACGTTCCCGGGTTCCGGCGTTGCCGCGGCTGGGCCCAACCGACGCGGTCCCGCGGTGCCGCCAAACCGTGCATCGAGGTGCCGTTATCTATGGCTGACGAATCGGAGCGGGAATCGGAGGCCCCCGCACCGGACGCCCCGAGCCTCGCGGATCGGCTGGGCGCCACCGCACGTCGGGCGCTGACGGGAGCGGCAGCCCGGCTGCCGGACGCACAGGCTGCGCTGTTGGCCCGTCTGGTGCGGTTGGCGGTAAGCATTGTGGCCGGGTCGCTGCTCTACGCCAGCTTCCCGCCGCTGAACTGGTGGTGGGCCGCCATCGTCGGTGCTGCACTGTTGGCTTGGGTGCTTATCCATCCCGACACGAGACCGGCGGGTGGCCTGGGCTACGGATTTTTGTTCGGCCTGGCGTTTTATCTGCCGCTGTTGCCGTGGATCAGCAAGCTCGTCGGCGCGTTTCCCTGGGTGGCGTTGGCGATCGTTTGCGGGCTGTTTCCCGGTGTCTTCGGCCTGTTGGCCGTCGTCGTGCGCCGGCTACCCGGATGGCCGATCTGGTTCGCGCTGGTCTGGGCGGCGCAGGAGTGGTTGAAGTCGATCTTCCCGTTCGGCGGGTTCCCCTGGGGGCTGGTGGCATTCGGTCAAGCCGACGGCCCGTTGCTGCCGTTGGTTCAGCTCGGCGGGACTGCGCTGCTTTCGACGGCGACCGTGTTGCTGGGATTCGGACTGACCGCGATTGCGGTGGAAATCGTGAAGTGGTGGCGCACCGGTAGCACCTCCGCACATCGGCCGCCCGCGGTGGTGCTGCCGGCTATCTGTATATGTCTGGTGCTGCTCGCCGCCGTCCTGGTCTGGCCGCAGGTGCGACGCGCCGGTGCGGGATCAGGCAGCGAGCCCAGCGTCGCCGTCGCGGCCGTGCAGGGCAATGTGCCCCGGCTGGGTCTCGACTTCAACGCACAACGTCGAGCGGTGCTGGACAACCACGTCAGCGAGACGATGCGGCTCGCCGAGGACGTGCGAGCGGGGACCGCTGCCCAGCCTCAATTCGTGATCTGGCCGGAGGACTCGTCGGATATCGATCCGTTCGTCAACGCCGACGCCGGGCAACAGATCACGAAAGCAGCCGACGCGATCGGCGTGCCCATCGTGATCGGCACCGTGCTCGGCGTTCCGGACCGCACGGAAGAAAACCCCGAATACACCAACACGGTGATCGTCTGGAATCCGGTCACCGGACCGGCGGACCGGCATGACAAGGAAATCGTGCAGCCGTTTGGCGAGTACCTGCCGATGCCCTGGCTCTTCAAGCACCTGTCCGGGTACGCAGGCCGCGCCGGCCATTTCGTGCCGCGCGTCGGCAGCGACGTGGTTCAGGTCGGGGGTGTGCCGGTTGGGGTGTCCACCTGTTGGGAAGTGATCTTCGATCGCGAGCCGCGAAAGGCGGTCCTCAACGGCGCCCAGTTGCTGGCTGTGCCCGCCAACAACGCCACGTTCAACCAGACCATGAGCGAGCAGCAACTGGCGTTCGCCAAGGTTCGAGCGGTCGAGCACGACCGCTACGTCGTCGTCGCCGGCACCACCGGGATCAGTGCGGTGATCGCGCCAGACGGCCGCGAGTTGGCCCGCACGGACTTCTTCGAGCCCGCCTATCTAGACACCCAAGTGCGCCTCAAAACGACCCTGACGCCGGCGACCCGCTGGGGCCCGATCCTGCAATGGATCCTGGTCGCGCTGGCGGGGGCGGCCATTTTGGTCGCAATACGGCACAATGGATGGTTCCCCCGTCCGATCAGCCTCAGGTCCAGGCCCCCGGATGAATCGGACGACTCTGGAGCGGCTCCGGAGGAACCCGAGGAGTCAGCTGTGCCGGCGGAGGGTGACTAGAACTCCGCTTCACAGGAGCGGGCGATACAGAGGAGTTAAATGACCACCGGCCGGCCCAGCCAGAGCGTCTTGGTGATCATCCCGACCTTCAACGAGCGGGAGAATCTGCCGATCATCCATCGACGGCTGAAGGACGCGTGCCCCGATGTGCATCTGCTCATCGTGGATGACAACAGCCCCGACGGCACCGGACAGCTCGCCGACGAGCTGGCCGCGGGCGACGGCGGCCGTACGCACGTCATGCATCGCACCGCCAAAGACGGCCTGGGTGCGGCGTACCTGGCAGGTTTCGCCTGGGGTTTGAGCCGGGACTACTCGGTGCTCGTCGAGATGGACGCCGACGGCAGCCACGCACCCGAACAGCTGCACCTGCTGCTGGACGCGGTCGATGCCGGAGCCGACCTGGCCATCGGATCGCGCTATGTCGACGGTGGGAAGGTGCAGAACTGGCCGAAGCGGCGCTGGGTCCTGTCCTGGACGGCCAATACCTATGCGCGGACGGCGTTGGGCGTCGGCGTCCATGACATCACTGCCGGCTACCGCGCCTACCGTCGCGAAGTTCTCCAGGCGATCGATCTCGACGCCGTGGATTCCAAGGGCTATTGCTTCCAGATCGACTTGACCTGGCGCACGATCAACAGCGGTTTCGTCGTCGTGGAAGTGCCGATCACTTTCACCGAGCGCGAGCTCGGCGTGTCCAAGATGAGCGGTTCAAATATTCGCGAGGCGCTGGTGAAGGTCACTCGCTGGGGCGTCCAGGGGCGCACTGGGCGCGCAACCGGTCGGGTCAGCCGCGGCGCTTCGAACGGATCAGGTCCAGGCGCTCCTTGAGCAGCTCTTCCAGCTCTTCGACCGAACGACGCTCCAGCAGCATGTCCCAGTGGGTACGCGGCGGCTTCACCTTCTTCGGCTCGGGCAGGTTACCCTCGATCAGGGTGCCTTCCATGCCATTGCGGCACAGCCAGTTGCCGGGGATATCGGCATCGTCGGCGAAGGGGACTTCGAACTCCTCGCCGTTCTCGGTGCGGTACCGGGCTATCTGGCGGGGTGCCAGGTCATGGTTGCGGTCTGTCTCGTAGCTCACGGCGCCGAGGCGACTGCCTCTAAGGACGCGATCGGCCATTAGGCGCTACTCCTTTTGGTTCTGTGAGCTCTCAGGCTCTTGATTCTCTCCGCATGGCAAACGGTACGGCCGTTCGTGTAGTTCCCGGCCGGACACGCTGCGTACGCCGCGCAACCTTCAATGATACGCGGACTAAAGTCGGCAGACGTGACCCGCCGTGCCCGCCCCCAGCCGTGCCGGTGGTGCGGTCGAGACGTAACCGACATCGGGATGGGCCGTCGGCGCCAATACTGTCGGCAATCCTGCAGGCAGCGGGCATACGAGCAACGGGCCTCGATGACCAGGGGTGAGGCCGGTGGGCTGGCGGCCTTGCCGCCCGACGCGGTCGTGCTGTCGGCCGACGATGCGGCTGACCTATCGGATCGCGTCTACCAGGTGCGATGTGCGGCGGAAGATGTCGCTACCGCGCTTCAAGAGGGAGCCGGGCAGACCGAGCTGCGCGAACTGTGCGACGCGCTGGTTCAGGCTGCGCGAGCTGCCGACGGCTGGCGCCGAGTGAGTGCCTGACCGGCCGTAATGGCTGGCTGGGTACAGTCGTGCCATGTGTGACTCGGCGGGGGCCGCATCCCGGCGGTGATAGACAGGGTCGAGGTTAGCGATGGTTGATCAGCTCCAGCATGCGACCGAAGCGCTGCGGAAAGCGCTGGTCCAGGTGGAACGCCTGAAGCGCTCCAACCGCGCGCTGCTGGAGCGCTCGAGCGAGCCGATCGCCATTGTCGGGATGTCCTGCCGGTTCCCGGGTGGGGTGGAAACCCCGGAGGACCTCTGGCAGATGGTCGCCGACGGGCGCGACGTGATTTCGGAGTTTCCGGACGATCGCGGCTGGGACGTCGAGGGGCTGTTCGATCCCGACCCCGACGCGCGGCACAAGACCTACGTGCGCACCGGCGGTTTCGTCGACGGTGTCGCCGACTTCGACCCGGCCTTCTTCGGCATCGCACCGAGCGAGGCGCTGGCGATGGATCCCCAGTATCGGATGTTGCTCGAGTTGGCCTGGGAGGCACTCGAACGCGCCGGGATCGATCCCAGCGGACTGCGGGGCAGCGCCACCGGCGTGTTCGCCGGGCTCGTCGTCCAGGGCTACGGCATGTTGGCCGAGGAGATCGAGGGTTACCGCCTGACCGGGACGACGTCCAGCGTCGGCTCGGGGCGGGTGTCGTACCTGCTCGGCCTGGAGGGCCCGGCGGTGTCGGTGGACACGGCGTGTTCGTCGTCGCTGGTGGCGCTGCACTTGGCGGTGCAGTCGCTGCGCTCCGGTGAGTGCGACCTGGCGTTGGCCGGCGGTGCGACGGTCAATGCCACGCCGACCGTCTTTGTGGAGTTCAGCCGGCACCGGGCGCTGTCGCCGGATGGCCGGTGCAAGGCGTATGCGGGCGCGGCCGACGGGGTCGGCTGGTCGGAGGGCGGCGCGGTCCTTGCGGTGGAGCGGTTGTCGGATGCGCAGCGGCTGGGCCATCCGGTTTTGGCGTTGGTGCGGGGTTCTGCGGTCAATCAGGATGGCGCCTCCAACGGGTTGACCGCGCCCAACGGTCCCTCCCAGCAGCGGGTGGTGCGCACGGCCTTGGCGAATGCCGGGTTGTCGGCGGCAGACGTGGATGTGGTCGAAGGCCATGGGACCGGAACCCCCCTGGGCGACCCGATCGAGGCCCAGGCGTTGTTGGCCACGTATGGGCAGGATCGTGCCGAGCCGCTCTGGCTGGGGTCGATCAAGTCGAACATGGGTCACACGCAAGCCGCCGCCGGCGTCGCCGGCGTCATCAAGATGGTGCAGGCGATGCGGCACGGTACGGCGCCGGCGACGTTGCACGTCGATGCGCCTAGCCCGCACGTTGACTGGTCGGCCGGCTCCGTGTCGCTATTGACCGACGCGCAGCCGTGGCCCGCGGGGGATCGGGTGAGAAGGGCCGGGGTTTCGTCGTTCGGGATCAGCGGCACCAACGCACACGTGATCGTGGAGGAGGCGCCCGCCGAGCAAGGTGCCACGGGTGGAGCCACCGTGCCGGTGGTGCCATGGGTGGTATCGGCCAAGTCGGCGACGGGGCTGCAGTCCCAGGCGGCCCGATTGGCCGAGCATGTGGGGGCGCATCCCGAAGTCGACATCGCCGACGTCGGCTGGTCGTTGGCCGGCCGCGCGACCTTCGAGCATCGGGCCGTGGTCGTCGGGGGCGATCGGGCTCGGCTACTGGCAGGGCTGGACGACCTGGCCGCCGGGGACGGCAACGACGGTGCGGTAGTTCGTGGCACCGCCGCGCCCGCGGGCAAGAACGTCTTCGTGTTCCCCGGCCAGGGCTCCCAGTGGTTGGGCATGGGCATCGAATTGCTTGACACCGCGCCGGTATTCGCGCGGCAAATCGATGCGTGCGCCGAAGCCTTCGCCGAATTCGTCGACTGGTCGTTGACTGACGTCCTGCGCGGCACCCCGGATGCTCCCGGGATGGATCGCGTCGACGTCGTGCAGCCGGTGCTATTCGCGATCATGGTCTCGCTGGCAGACTTGTGGAAGTCGGTCGGCGTGCGTCCCGACGCGGTGATCGGCCATTCGCAGGGCGAGATCGCAGCCGCCTATGTCGCCGGTGCGCTGTCGCTGCGGGACGCCGCGAAGGTGGTCACGTTGCGCAGCAAGTTGCTGCGTCTGCTGGCCGGACCGGGCGGCATGGTGTCCATCGCCTGCGGCGTCGACCGGGTGCGGGAATTGTTGGCGGCCTACGGCAATCGGCTCGCCATCGCCGCAGTCAACGGCCGGTCGGCCGTGGTGGTGTCCGGGGAGGTCGCCGCGTGCGAGGAACTCATCGGCTTCTGCGCCGACCTGGACCTGCGCACCCGCCGGATCGACGTCGACTATGCCTCGCACTCGGCCGAGGTCGAGTCGATCCAGGTCGAGCTCGCCGCGGCTCTGGCCGACATCGAGCCGCGCTCCTCGCGTGCCGTTTTCTTCTCCACGGTGACCGGAAGCCGTTTGAACACTGCCGGTTTGGACGCCGAATACTGGTATCGCAACATCCGTCAGACCGTGCAATTCGATCAGGCGGTGCGCAGCGCTTGCGAGCACGGCTACCGCACGTTCGTCGAATCCAGCCCACACCCAGCGTTGATCGCCGGCATCGAGGACACCTTCAACGACTGCGTCGCGAGTAACGGGCCAATCGTCGTCCCCACCCTGGGGCGCGACGACGGCGGGCTCCAGCGGTTCCTGACGTCGGCCGCCACCGCTTTCGTCGCCGGTGTGGGAGTGGATTGGCGCGGCGCGCTCGACGGCGCCGGCTTCGTTGAGTTACCGACGTACGCCTTTGAGCGGCGCCGCTTTTGGCTCTCAGGTGGCGGCGTCGCAGCCGATGTGGCCGGGCTGGGGCAGGCGACCAGTGCGCACCCGCTGCTGGGCGCAGTAGTCGACATGCCCGCATCGGGCGGAGTTGTGCTGACGGGTCGGTTGTCGCCCACCCTGCAGGGCTGGCTGCGCGATCACGCCGTGTCGGGGCTGGTGGTCTTTCCAGGCGCGGGTTTGGTGGAGCTGGCGATCCGCGCGGGCGACGAAGTGGGCTGCCCGGTGGTCGACGAGTTGACGCTGCAGGCGCCGCTGTCGCTGCCCGATTCGGGATCGGTTGCGGTGCAAGTGGTGGTGGGTCCCTTGAACGAGGCGGACGGATCCGGCCAACGTAGTGTCGCGGTCTTTTCCCGGGCGGAATCCGCGTCCGCGTGGTTGTGCCACGCGGAAGGGACGTTGAGCCCCGGCTCGGTCGACCCGGCCGCGGACCTGTCGGTATGGCCGCCGGCGGGCGCGATCGCGGTGGACACCACTGACGGCTACGAGCGGCTTGCCGAGCTCGGGTACGGCTACGGCCCGGCGTTTCGTGGATTGACCGCGGCGTGGGTCCGCGACGACGAGGTGTTCGCCGAGGTGAAGCTGCCGGACGCGGCCGGTGGCGTCACCGGCTTCGGGATACATCCGGCCCTACTGGACGCGGCGATGCATGCCTTGCTGGTGGCTAACCACGCAGGCCACACTGTAAGCGCCGAGATCATGCTGCCGTTCTCGTGGCAAGGCGTGTCGTTGCACGCGGCGGGTGCATCGGCGGTGCGGGCGCGGATGGCGCCGGTGGGGGCTTCATCCGTTTCGATCGAGCTCGCCGACGGACTGGGATTGCCGGTGTTGTCGGTGAGCGCGATGGTGGCGCGACCGGTGAACGAGCAGCAGCTGCGGGCCTGTGTGCAGTCTGGATCCGGCCTGGATCGGCTCTTCGAGGTGACGTGGTCGCTGGCGCCCGGGCACTCGGGGGCAGGCTTCCACACCCACTACGAAGATACGCCCTACGTAGTGTTTGAATCCGTTGCAACCGAGGATGATCCGGTGGCGGATACCTATCGGCGCACCCGCTCGGTGCTGGCCGCCGTGCAGTCGTGGTTGACCGAACACGACTCCGGCGTGCTGGTGGTGGCCACCCGGGGCGCGATGGGTCTGGCGGGGGAGGACGTCACCGACCTGGCGGGAGCGGCGGTGTGGGGATTGGTGCGGTCGGCGCAGACCGAACATCCCGGCCGGATCCTGCTCGTCGATTCCGATGGGCCTCTGGACGAGGAAACGATTTTCGCGGTGCTGGCGGCCGGTGAGCCGCAGGCTTTGGCACGGGTCGGCGCGGTCTACACACCGCGGGTGCGCGGCAGTCGCGCGGTCGACGACCTGCTGGTACCCCCTGGCGTTGGGCCGTGGCGGCTGGGGCTGAGCAGCGCGGGCACGTTCGAGAACCTGCGGCTGGAGCCTGTTCCCAACGCCGGCGCGCCGCTGGAGCCGGGCTGGGTGCGGGTGGCGCTTCGTGCCGTCGCGGCCAACTTCCGCGACATCATGGTCACCCTTGGCATATTCACTCACGACGCGATGCTCGGCGGCGAGGGCGCCGGCGTGGTGGTCGAAGTCGGCCCGGGAGTCACCGAATTCGCGGTCGGTGACTCGGTGTACGGATTCTTCCCTGACGGCAGCGGCACCCTGGTGCCCGGCGATGTCCGCCTGTTGCTTCCGAAGCCTGCCGATTGGTCATACGCCGAAGCCGCGGCCATATCAGCGGTTTTCACCACCGCGTGGATGGCGTTTGTACACCTGGCCGATGTCAAGCCGGGACAGCGGGTTTTGGTCCATGCCGCCGCTGGTGGCGTGGGGATGGCGGCGGTCCAGTTGGCCCGGCATCTCGGTTTGGAGGTGTTCGCCACCGCCAGCCGCGGCAAGTGGGACACGTTGCGGGCCATGGGCTTCGACGACGACCACATCTCTGACTCGCGCAGCCTGGAATTCGAGGACAAATTCCGGACCGCCACCGGTGGCCGCGGCATGGACGTGGTGCTGGACTCGCTGGCCGGCGAATTCGTGGACGCGTCACTGCGCCTGGTCGCCCCCGGCGGAATGTTTTTGGAGATGGGCAAGACCGACATCCGCGACCCCGATGTGGTCGCTCGGGACCACTCGGGCGTGCGCTACCGCGCCTTCGACCTCTTCGAACCCGGCCGTCCCCAGCTGCACCAGTACATGCTCGATCTCGCCGCACTGTTCGACGCTGGAGTGCTGCGGCCGCTCCCGGTGACAACGTTTGATATGCGGCGGGCTCGCGCGGCATTGCGGTACTTGAGCCAGGCGCGTCATATCGGCAAGGTCGTGATGACTCTGCCTTCCGGGCCCGATGGGCCCGGTGGCCTGGCTTCGGGCACCGTGTTGATCACCGGCGGGACCGGCATGGCGGGTTCGACGTTGGCACGACATTTGGTCGCGCAGCATGGCGTTCGGGATTTGGTGCTGCTGAGCCGGCGAGGTCCGGACGCGCCGGGATCCGCGGAACTGGTCACCGAGTTGGAAGCGGCCGGGGCGCGGGCGCAGGTAATCGCCTGCGATGTGGCCGACAAGGCGGCGCTGGGCAGGGTTATTGGCACCATCCCGACGGAATCTCCGCTGTCGGGGGTCATTCACGCGGCCGGCGTGCTTGATGACGCGGTGATCACATCACTGACACCCGAGCGGGTGGATGCGGTGTTGCGGGCAAAAGTGGATGCGGCGTGGAACCTGCACGAGTTGACCCGCGATCTGGATCTGTCGGCTTTCGTGATGTTTTCCTCGATGGCCGGGCTCGTGGGGTCGTCGGGCCAGGGCAATTACGGGGCGGCCAACTCCTTCCTCGACGGCTTGGCTGCGCATCGGCGCGCTCATAAGCTGCCGGCGATCTCGCTGGGGTGGGGGCTGTGGGATCAGGCCAGCGCCATGACCGGCGGGCTGGAAGCCTCCGACCGCGCCCGCCTGGGCCGCGACGGAATCCTGGCGCTGTCCTGCGACGAGGCGATGGAATTGTTCGACACCGCACTGATCGTCGACCAGGCATTCATCGCGCCCGCCCGCATCGATCTCAGTGCACTGCGGGCCCATGCGGCCGCGGTGCCACCGATGTTCGCCGACCTGGTCAACGCGCCGACCCGGCGCCGGGTCGACGATTCGCTGGCCGCCGAGAAGTCAAAATCGGCTCTGGCGCATCGTCTTCACGGGCTTTCTGCACCCGAACAGCACGCCGTACTGCTGGACCTGGTGCGCGCAAACATCGCCACCGTTTTGGGTACCACCACTCCAGAGGCGATCGACCCGGAGAAGGCGTTTCAGGACTTGGGCTTTGACTCGCTGACCGCGGTCGAAATGCGTAACCGGCTCAAAACCGCTACCGGACTGGCGCTTTCACCGACACTCATCTTCGACTACCCGACACCCAACGGCCTGGCCGGCTACATCCGCACCGAACTCGCCGGAGTGCCCCAAGAGATCAACCACGCCGCAGCGGTTCGTGTCGCCGGCGACGATCCGATCGCGATCGTCGCCATGTCCTGCCGCTACCCGGGCGGGATAAATTCCCCCGACGATCTCTGGGACATGCTGGCACAGCGGCGTGACGTGCTCTCCGAATTCCCGACCGATCGCGGCTGGAAACTGGCCGGGCTGTACAACCCGGATCCCGACGTTGCGGGGGCGTGCAACACCCGCACCGGCGGATTCGTGGACGGCGTCGCGGACTTTGACGCGGCCTTCTTCGGTGTGACGCCCAGCGAGGCGCTGGCGATGGACCCCCAGCAACGCTTGTTCCTCGAGCTGTCTTGGGAAGCGTTGGAACGAGCGGGAATTGAACCCGGTAGGCTGCGGGGCAGCGCCACCGGGGTGTTCGCCGGAATTATCGCGCAGGGCTATGGCATGTCCGGGGGTGTGTCCTCCTCCGAAGCGGTGGAAGGCTTCCGGCTGACCGGGCAGTCGTCAAGTGTGGCGTCGGGGCGGGTGTCTTATGTGCTCGGGCTGGAGGGCCCGGCGGTGTCGGTGGATACCGCGTGTTCGTCGTCGTTGGTGGCGTTGCACATGGCGGCGCAGTCGCTCCGTTCGGGTGAGTGCGACCTGGCGCTGGCCGGCGGTGTCACCGTCAACGCCACACCCGACATCTTTGTCGAGTTCAGCCGCATGCGCGGGTTGTCTCCGGACGGCCGGTGCAAGGCCTTCGCGGCAGCCGCCGACGGCACCGGGTTCGCCGAGGGCGGCGGGATGTTGGTGCTGGAGCGATTGTCGGATGCGCATCGGTTGGGGCACCCGGTGTTGGCGCTGTTGCGGGGTTCGGCGGTCAATCAGGACGGTGCGTCCAACGGGCTGACCGCGCCCAATGGCCCGTCCCAGCAGCGGGTGGTGCGCTCGGCGCTAGCCAATGCCGGGTTGTCGGCGGCTGAGGTCGACGTGGTCGAGGGGCATGGGACGGGGACGACGCTGGGTGACCCGATCGAGGCTCAGGCCTTGCTGGCCACGTACGGGCAGGACCGCGCGGAGCCTCTGTGGTTGGGGTCGATCAAATCGAACATGGGTCATACGCAGGCCGCCGCGGGCGTAGCCGGTGTGATCAAGATGATTTTGGCGATGCGCCACGAGATGTTACCGGCCACATTGCATGTCGACGAACCCAGCCCGCATGTGGATTGGTCCGCGGGGTCTGTGTCGTTGCTCACCGAACCGCGGCCTTGGAAAGCACAGTCGGCAGAGGCGGCTAACGGTCGGGCGAGACGGGCCGGGGTGTCCTCGTTCGGGATCAGCGGCACCAACGCGCACGTGATCGTCGAGGCTCCGTGCGCCCGGGCAGGACAAGCCCAGGACGTCACAGACGGCGCCAGGCCGCCGGTGGTGCCGTGGGTGTTGTCGGCGAAATCGGCGACCGCGCTGGCGTCTGCGGCCACCCGGCTCGCCGAACACGTGCGCTCCCACCGAGACCTCGACCCCGCCGACGTGGCGTGGTCGTTGGCGGGCCGTTCGGCCTTCGAACATCGCGCCGTCGTCCTCGGCGGCGAGCGCGAGGGGTTGTTGGCCGGGCTCGACGGGGTGGCCGGCGACGCAGTGGTTTCGGTGATTCAGGGCACCGCTAGAGCAGGTGGCAAGACTGCGTTCGTCTTCCCCGGTCAGGGTTCCCAGCTTCTCGGCATGGGGGCGGGCCTGCACGCCGCGTATCCGGTCTTTGCCGAGGCGTTCAACGCCGTGGTGGGCGAACTGGACCGCCACCTGCTGCGCCCGCTGCGCGACGTGATGTGGGGCCACGACGAAAACCTTTTGAACACGACCGAATTCGCGCAGCCGGCGCTGTTCGCGCTTGAAGTTGCGTTATTCCGGCTGCTGGACGCCTGGGGTGTGCGTCCCGATTTCGTGATGGGCCACTCGGTCGGCGAGTTGTCCGCCGCACACGTCGCCGGTGTCCTCTCTCTGGAGAACGCTGCGGTACTGGTGGTTGCTCGCGGCCGGTTCATGCAGGCGCTGCCGGCGGGCGGGGCCATGTTCGCGGTGCAGGCCACCGAGGAGGAGGTGCGGCCGCTGCTGCGCGAAAGCGTCGGCGTCGCCGCTGTTAATGGGCCGGCCTCCGTGGTGATTTCGGGCTCCGAGGACGTGGTGACCTCGATCGCGGACCAGCTGCGCGCCGAAGGGCGCCGAGTCCGCCGGCTGGCCGTTTCGCACGCGTTCCATTCCCCGCTGATGGATCCGATGATCGACGAATTCGGTACGGTTGCCCGCGGTTTCCCCGTCGGGTGCCCCACCATCCCGATCGTGTCGAACCTGACCGGGCAGCAGGCGGAGGACGACTTCGGAACCGCGGCCTACTGGCAGCGGCACGTGCGGGACGCGGTGCGGTTTGCCGACAGTGTCCGCTTCGCGCACGCGGCCGGGGCAACCCGATTCCTGGAAGTCGGGCCGAGCAGCCTGACCGCGGCGATCGAAGAGTCGCTGGCGTCAACCGATCCGGTCGCATCTGCCGTTTCGACGATGTCGGCGCTACGAAAAGACCGCCCGGAGCCGGCAACCCTGACGAATGCGATCGCGCAGGGGTTTGTCGCCGGTATGGACGTGGACTGGCGGGGTGTGCTCGGCGAAGCGAATTTTGTGGAGTTGCCGACGTATGCGTTTGAGCGGCGCCGGTTTTGGCTCTCCAGCGACGACGTCGCTGTCGATGCCGCCGGTTTGGGATTAGCGGCCAGCGAGCACGCGCTGCTGGGCGCGGTCATAGAGTTGCCGGCGTCGGGTGGGGTAGTGCTTACCGGTCGGTTATCTCCCAGTGTGCAGAGCTGGTTGAACGATCACGCCGTGGGCGGCGTGGTGCTGTTCCCCGGGGCCGGGTTTGTCGAGTTGGCGATCCGCGCCGGCGACGAGGTGGGCTGCGGAATTGTCGACGAGTTGAATTTGGCCGCGCCACTGGTAATGCCGGTATCCGGCTCGGTCGCGGTGCAGGTAGTGGTTGATGGTCCGGACGAGTCGGGTGCCCGCGCGGTGTCGGTCTTTTCGCGCGGTGAAGCCGGCTCCGGCTGGCAGCTGCATGCGCAGGGCGTAGTCAGCGCGGGGTCGGTAGAGCCGACCGCGGATCTGTCGGTGTGGCCGCCGGTCGGTGCGGTCGTGGTAGACGTGGCCGATGGGTATGAGCGGCTGGCCCAGCGTGGCTATGTGTACGGGCCCGCCTTCCGGGGCTTGACCTCGATGTGGCGCCGCGGCGATGAAGTGTTCGCCGAGGTGACGCTGCCCGCAGATGCCGGGGTCTCGGTGGCCGGGTTCGGGGTCCATCCGGTGATGCTGGACGCGGCGCTGCACGCGGTGGTGCTGGCATCCGATAGTGCCGAGGTTGCGGAGGGTTCGGTGCTGGTGCCGTTCTCTTGGCAGCGCGTGTCTTTGCATGCTGCGGGTGCGTCGGCGGTTCGGGCGCGGATCGTGCCGGTAAGCGAGTCGGCGGTGTCGATCGAGCTGGCTGATGGGTTGGGCCTGCCGGTGTTGTCGGTGGCGTCGATGGTGGCTCGGCCGGTAAGCGACCGGCAATTGCTGGCCGCGGTGTCGAGTTCGGGTCCGGACCGGCTCTTCGAGTTGATCTGGTCGGCACAGCAGTCGTTGGGGTCAGGGGAGTCAGAAGCCGCCGCGATGGTTTTCGAATCGGCGCCCGTGGTCGGCGATGTGGTGGCGGAGGTGTACGCGGCCACGCATGCGGCGCTGACGGTGCTGCAGTTGTGGCTGGCCGGCGACCGGGCAGGGATGTTGGTGGTGGCCACCCGTGGCGCGATGGCGTTGCCGGGCGAGGATGTGACGGATTTAGCGGGTGCGGCGGTGTGGGGGTTGGTGCGGTCCGCGCAGACCGAGCATCCCGGCCGGATCGTTCTCGTCGACGCAGACGGGCCCCTCGACGGTGACGCGATGGCCGCGGTTTTGGCGCCCGGCGAGCCGCAGGTGTTATTGCGCGGCGCAACGGTTTACACCGCGCGGGTGCACGGCAGCCGCGAACTGAGCAGCGTGCTGGTGCCTCCCGCGGATGGACCGTGGCGGTTGGGCATGAGCAGTCGCGGCACCTTCGAGAATCTCCGGTTGGAGCGAATTACCGACGCTGATGCGCCGTTGCGGCCCGGGCAGGTTCGAGTCGCCTTGTCGACCATCGCCGCCAACTTCCGTGACGTCATGATCGCGCTGGGCCTCTACCCCGACGAGGACGCGGTCATGGGAATCGAGGCTTCCGGCGTCGTTCTGGAAACGGGTTCGTCCGGCTCGTCTGCGACAAGTTTCGTGGTCGGTGACCGGGTCATGGGCCTGTTCCCCGAAGGCACGGGAACGGTCGCGACCACCGACCACCGACTGCTCGTCAAGGTGCCTGCGGGATGGTCGCACACCGCCGCGGCCACCGTGTCGGTGGTTTTCGCAACCGCCCATTACGCACTGGTGGATCTGGCCGGCGTCCAGCCGGGGCAACGGGTTTTGGTGCACGCGGCGGCCGGGGGCGTCGGCATGGCCGCGGTGCAGCTGGCCAGGCATCTGGGGTTGGAGGTATTCGCCACCGCCAGCCACGGCAAGTGGGACACGCTGCGGGCCATGGGTTTCGACGACGACCACATCTCGGATTCGCGCAGCCTGGACTTCGAGGACAAGTTCCGCGCGGTCACCGCCGGACGCGGATTCGACGTGGTGCTGGACTCCCTGTCCGGTGAATTCGTCGACGCTTCACTGCGTTTGGTGGCACCCGGCGGCGTGTTCCTGGAGATGGGCAAGACCGATATTCGCGAAGCCGAGGCGGTCGCACGCGAGCACCCGGGTGTGCGCTACCGCGCGTTCGATCTCTTCGAGGCGGGGCCGGATCGCATTCAGGAGATCCTCGCAGAATTGGCAGGGCTTTTCGGCGAGGAGGTGCTGCGGCCCTTGCCGGCGAAGGCATTTGACGTTCGGCGGGCGGGTGCGGCACTGCGGTATTTGAGCCAGGCCCGCCATGTAGGTAAAGTCGTGATGATGATTCCCGACGCTTGGGCGGACGGCACCGTGCTGATCACCGGTGGCACTGGGATGGCGGGCTCGGCGCTGGCTCGTCACTTGGTGAACCGCCACGGGGTCCGCAACCTGATATTGCTGAGCCGCCGCGGCTTGGACGCCCCGGGCGCTGCGGAGCTGGTGGCCGAGCTGGGCGCGGCCGGCGCTCGAGTGCATGCGGTCGCCTGTGACGCGGCCGATCGGGATGCCCTGGCAAAAGTGATCGCCGACATCCCGGTGCAGGGGCCATCTCCAAGGCCACTGTCGGGCGTGATTCACGCGGCGGGCGTACTCGACGACGCAGTGATCTCGTCGTTGACCCCGGAGCGGGTGGAATCGGTGTTCCGCGCCAAGGTGGACGCGGCATGGAATCTGCACGAGCTGACGCGCGATCTGGATCTCTCCGCTTTCATCATGTTTTCGTCGATGGCCGGGCTGGCCGGCGGCTCGGGGCAGGCCAACTACGCGGCCGCCAACTCATTCCTGGACGGGTTGGCGGTGCACCGGCGTGCCCAGGGGTTGCCGGCGATATCTCTGGGTTGGGGCTTGTGGGATCAGGCCAGCTCGATGACCGGCGGACTCGGCGCCGCCGATCTGGCCCGGTTCCGCCGGGACGGCGTGGTCGCGATGTCCGCGGACGAAGCGCTGGAGCTGATGGACACCGCGCTCGTCGTCGACGAGCCATTCCTGGTGCCCGCCCACATTGACACCGATGCCCTGCGGGTCAAGTTCGACAGCGGCACCCTCCCGCCGATGTTCGCCGATCTGATCAATGCGCCGAGCCGGCGTCAGGTCGAGGATTCGCTGGTGGCAGCGAGGTCGAAATCGGCTTTGGTGCAACGCCTCGAGGGGCTGGCGGAAGACGACCAACACGCGGTGTTGCTTGACCTGGTGCGTTCCCACATCGCCACCGTGCTGGGCGGCCGAAGCCCCGAGGCCATCGACCCGGACTGGGCGTTCCAGGAACTGGGCTTCGACTCGCTGACTGCGGTCGAGCTTCGGAACCGGCTCAAAGCGGCGACCGGTCTTGCGCTGCCAGCCACAATCATCTTCGACTACCCGAACTCCGCCGCGCTCGCCGGCTACATGCGCCAGGAGCTTGTCGGCACCGTGGCGCAGTCCGCGACGGCGGTGCCCGGGGAGGCCGAGATCCAACGCGTCGTGGCGTCTATTCCGGTCAAGCGCCTCCGGCAGGCCGGAGTGCTGGAGCTGTTGCTCGAGCTGGCCAACGAAGCCGACACCACAAGTCCGGCGGTTGCCCCGGCGGCGGCCGAGAAGGACCTTGCGGACATGAACCTCGATGACCTGGTCAACGCTGCGTTCATGAACGATGACGACGATTAACGATGAGAATTGCGGTCATCGGAGCCGGCGGAGTTATCGGCCGCGGGCTCGTGGCCCGATTGCTCAGCCAGGGCCACGACGTTGTCGGGATCTCCCGGCACCGGCCCGATAGCTGGCCCAGCGCTGCGGACTTCGTCGCCGCTGACATCCTGGACGCAGTCTCCGTCGGGCAGGCTGTCGCGGGAGCGGACGTCGTCGCGCACTGCGCATGGGACTTCGCGGGGGACACAGGGGACATTGGGGGTACGCGCACCGTCCTCGATGCGATGGCCGAGACCGGAACCAGGCGAATCGTTTTCGCCTCTTCGGTGTACACGGATCGGACCCTCGCCGAGGAAATGTTGGCGAACTCCGGCGTGCAGTGGGTCGTGATCCGTTGTGCCCTGGTCATCGGGCGAAGCGTCGACGACCGGGTGCCCCACCTGCTGGCGCAGCCCGCCTTTGCGGGCTCGTCGGTGGATCGCCCCGTGCAAGTGGTGCATCTCGATGACACGCTGCGGTTGCTGATCCGCGCGATCCTAGACACCGAAATGGACGGCAGCACAGTCGAGCTCGCGGCACCGGGCGAGCTGACCTTGCGCCGTATTGCCAAAGCGCTCGGACGGCCGATCGTGCCCATGCCCGCTGGGCTGGCTCGGCGCTGGGCCTCTTTCGCCGGGCTGGAGGTGGTGCGGCGGGCGCCATTCCTGAACACTTCGGGGCTGCGTGACACGTGGGGATTCGCACCCGCGTGGAGCGCCGACGAATGCCTCGAAGACTTCGTGCGCGCGACGCGCGGGCGGGTAGCCCTCGGCAGGCGGATGATATCGCTGCCCTGGCGGGTGCCCAGCGTGACGGACGTGCCGGCCGTCGACGCGGCCGCGGACGACGGAGTGGTTCCCAGATTGGCCGGCCCGGAGGGCGACAACGGCGAATTCGACACTCCGATCGACCCGCGGTTCCCAACCTTCCTGGCCACCAATTTGTCGGAGGCGCTGCCCGGCCCGTTCTCGCCGTCGTCGGCCTCGGTGACAGTGCGCGGTCTGCGTGCCTCGGGGGTGGGGATCGCCGAACGGCTGCGGCCTGGCGGGATCGTCCAGCGCGAGATCGCGGTGCGAACCGTCGCGGTGTTCGCCCATCGGCTGTACGGGGCGATCACCGCGGCGCACTTCATGGCCGAAACCGTGCCGTTCGTCAAGCCCGCCACCGTCGTCAGCAACAGCGGGTTCTTCGGGCCCAGCATGGCGTCGTTGCCGATCTTCGGCGATGAGCGCCCGCCCACCAATTCCGTTGGCGCTCGCGGGTACCTGCGCACCATACGCAACATCGGCGTGCTCGGCGTCAACCAGATTTGTTTGACCGCGGGCTCGCCGCGCGACACTGACGACTTCGTCGGCGATATCGATCGTCTGGAGCAACTCGCCGGCGGCGATCTTGCCGAGCTCGACGATTCCCGGCTGACAAGCCTGATCCTGCTGGCACGTGACCTTGTGGTGCACGGGTGGGTGCTGGCTTCCGGCTCGTTCATGCTCTCCGCCGTGTTCAACGTGATGCTGCGGGGCCTGTGTGGGCGCGACACCGCACCGCCGGGGGGGCCGGGTTTGGTCAGCGCGCGATCGGTGGAGGCGGTGCATCGGTTGGTGGTTGCCGCACAAGGGGATCCGAACGTGCATCGGCTCCTGGCGGAACCGGGGGAGCGCCTTGGCGAGCTGGCCGTTGAAGCGCCGGAGTTTTATGCGGCGGTATTGGCTGAGCTGGCGCTGATTGGACACCGTGGTCCGGCGGAACTCGAGATGGCATCGACCAGCTACTCCGACGACCCCGAGTTGCTGGTCCGGATGGTGGCTAAGACGCTGAGCGTTGCGCCCGCGCAACCTATTTCCGTGACCGCCCCGCGCCGGATTCCGTTGCGAGCCTGGCCCGTGGCGCTGCTGGCGACCCGCCAACTGCGCGACCGCGAAGCCCGCCGCGACAAGGTGGTGCGCGCCAACTGGGTGCTGCGCGGTCTGTTACGTGAGTACGGGCGCCGGATGGTCGAGGCCGGTGTCTTCGACAGCGCCGACGACGTGTTCTATCTCCTGGTGGATGAACTCGACGCGCTCCCTGAAGACGTTTCGAAGCTAGTGGCCACGCGCCGAGCCGAGCAGATCAGGCTGACGGGCGTCGTGCCGCCGACGGTATTCAGCGGCAGCTGGGAGCCCTCGACCACGTCGTCGACGGATCTTCGCGCCGGGGACACCCTGCGGGGGGTCGGCGTGTGCGGGGGACGGGTGCGCGGCCGGGTGCGGATCGTGCGGCCCGAGACCATCGACGATCTGCTTCCCGGAGAGATTCTGGTCGCAGAAGTTACCGACGTCGGCTACACGCCGGCTTTCTGTTACGCCGCGGCCGTGGTGACCGAACTCGGGGGCCCGATGTCACACGCCGCCGTGGTGGCGCGCGAGTTCGGGTTTCCCTGTGTGGTGGACGTCCACGGAGCGACGAGGTCTCTGCCGCCCGGTGCGCTTATCGAAGTCGACGGGTCTACGGGCGAAATACAGGTGATTGAACTGTGAGGCTGCAGGATCGCTTCTTCCGGGAGTTGCCGGAGATGGCTGTCCCTTGGCAGGCTGAGCCGGCGCCGGACCCGCAGCTGCTGGTGCTCAACGAGCCGCTGGCCGCCGACCTTGGTCTCGACGCCTCCTGGCTGCGAAGTGCCGACGGGTTGCGGTTCCTGGTGGGCGACCTGCTGCCGAGCGGTGCCGCGCCGGTAGCTCAGGCCTACGCCGGGCACCAGTTCGGCAACTTCGCGCCGCGGCTGGGTGACGGGCGTGCGCTGCTGCTGGGGGAGCTCTTCGACGGCAACGGCCGCATTCACGACCTCCACCTGAAAGGTTCGGGGGCCACGCCTTTCGCGCGCGGTGGTGACGGCCTGGCCGCGGTGGGGCCGATGCTGCGCGAATACATTGTCAGCGAAGCGATGCATGCGCTCGGCATACCGACCACGCGATCCCTGGCCGTGGTGGGCACGGGGCGCCGGGTATACCGCGAGACGCCCTTGCCCGGCGCATTGCTCGTTCGGGTCGCGAGCAGTCATCTGCGGGTGGGGAGCTTTCAATACGCCGCGTCCACCGGGGATGTCAATTTGGTGCGGCGGCTCGCGGACCACGCGATCGCCCGCCACTATCCGAGTGCCGCGGATGCCGAGCGGCCCTACCTGGCGCTGTTCGAAGCCGTGGCCGGCGTCCAGGCATGGCTGATGGCTAGCTGGATGCTTGTCGGTTTTGTGCATGGGGTGATGAACACCGACAACATGACGATCTCTGGCGAAACCATCGACTACGGACCGTGTGCCTTCATGGAAGCCTACGATCCCGAGACGGTTTTCAGTTCGATCGATTCCTGGGGGCGTTATGCCTACGGGAATCAACCGGCCATCGCCGGGTGGAATCTCGCACGGTTCGCCGAGACGCTTCTTCCGCTGTTCTCCGCTGACCAGGATGAAGCAATCGCCTTGGCGGAGCAGTCATTCGATGTATTTCGCGCTCAGTACGAGACCACATGGTTGTCGGGTATGCGCGCCAAACTGGGCTTGTCCGCGGCCGTGGAGGCTGAAGTCGCCGCATCCTTGATCGGCGATCTGCTCGTCCTGCTGCACGAGCAACACGTTGATTACACCTCGTTCTTTCGACAGCTCAGCCGAGCGTTCGCCGGCCCCGACGGGTTCGAACACTGGATATCACGATGGCGGGCGCTGGATCCGGACGCGGCATTGATGGACCGGGTCAACCCGATCTATATTCCGCGCAATCATCTCGTGGAGGAGGCTCTGACCGCGGCGACGGCGGGTGACGTGAGTGCGCTTCAAGGTCCGCTGCAGTCGCTGCTTGACGCTGTGACCGCCCCGTATGACGAACGCCCGGGCCTCGACCGCTATGCGTCCCCGGCGCCCGAGGAATTCGGGCCGTACCGAACCTTCTGCGGCACCTGAGCGGATCGCCAAAGCCTTTACAGGGGCCAGCTGTTCGGCTCCGACGCGTAATGGAAGGCAGCAGCCGGGGGCAGTGGCTGTCGTTCGTTGGTCGATATCGCGTCCAGAATCAGTGCGACGTAGCGTCGCCAGCCATTGCTGGTCGACTCCATCGTCGAGAGGACGCTATAGAGCATTCCGATCAGGCGCGGCAGGTCGTCAGTGACCAGGTCGGCGCGAACAACGCCGTCTTGCTGGCCCCTCCGGACAAGTTCGTCGAGGGCCTCATTCAGCGATTCCGAGATGTCGGCGGTCAGCGATCCGGTCCGGTGCGCTGCGGTCAAGAGGTTTTGCTCGCGCGCTCCGAGCGATATCGCCGCGTCGATGAGTTGCGCCAAACCGCGCAGTGCGTCCTCGCAACGGCGGGCCGCTCCGATGGCGGGGGTGAGATGCTCGGCGATGCTCTGATCTAGGGCTGCCCGGACCAAGTCGGCCCTGGCCGGAAACCTGCGGTAGAGCGTTCGTTCACCGACTCCTGCGCGGCGCGCGACTGCTTCGGCAGGCGCATCGGGCCCCAGCTCGCCGTACACGTCGCGCGCGGCGCGCAAGATGCGCTCGACGTTGCGGGCCGCATCGGCACGCAACGGCCGGTCGGCTAACGCCGTCATGGCCATAGTCTAACTGACAGTTGACTGCCATTAACATGGGCTCTACGCTCATGCAATTGACAGCCAACTGACACTTAGTGGGGAACGCCAGTGACGTCAACAACTTCCGATTTCTGCTCCGACACGGATCTTCCGGTCATACCTGTCCCTCGTGCAGCGCACTGCCCGCTGCATCCCCCCGCTGAATTCACCCAGTGGCGTGAGGAGCCGGGGTTGCGACGGGCGATGTACCACGGAGAGCCGGCCTGGATAGTGAGCCGCTATCAGGACATCAGGACGGCGCTGCTCGATGAGCGCCTATCCGCGGATACCATCCCGGCATCCTTGAAGCCGACGAGCCCCGACAGCACCACACCGGTGATGTTCGCGCGGGTCGACGATCCGGAACATAATCGTCTGCGGCGCATGATTACCCGTGACTTCACATTCCGGCGCTGCGAAGCGATGCGACCCCAGATTCAGGAAATGGTGGACCGTCACCTCGACGAAATGATCCGCAACGGCCCGCCGGCCGATCTCGTTAATGACTTCGCCCTTCCGGTGCCGTCGTTGGTGATCGCGCTGCTACTTGGTGTGCCGTCCGAAGACCTGGGCCTCTTCCAACACCACTCCACCGTTGGCCTGCAGACGAGCACGACCGACGAGGAGAGGGCGCAATCCTTCGGCGCCATGTACGGCTACATCCAGGAGTTGGTGGGTCGCAGGGAGCACGATCCAGGCGATGACATGATCAGTCGTCTCGTCACCGACTACGTGATGACCGGCCAGCTCACGCGCGAGACGGCGGCCATGACAGCCGTGGTCATGATGCTGGCCGGCCACGAAACCAGCGCCAACATGATTTCGCTGGGAACGCTCGCGCTGATCCAGCATCCTGACGTCTTCGAGCGGCTCGGCCAGGCCGGCGATCAGGCCGTCGTCGCGAACAGCGTCGAAGAGTTGATGCGCTATCTCAGTATCGTGCACAGCCAAGTGGATCGTGTGGTAACCGAAGACTTCACCCTCGGTGGTCAATTGATCCGGGCCGGGGACATGGTCTTGATGAATCTTCCTGCGGGCAATTGGGACACCGAGTTCGTCGACAACCCAGAGACTTTGGACATCGACCGAAACACGCGAGGGCACTTAGGTTTCGGCTACGGCGTGCACCAATGCATTGGGCAGAACCTGGCCCGAGTGGAAATGCAGGTTGCCTTCGCCACACTGGCGCGCCGGCTACCCGGGTTGAAACTGGCAGTACCGCCGGAGGAGCTGAGATTCAAAGAGGCAGAGATCTACGGGATGAAGGGGCTTCCCGTCACCTGGTGATGGGAAAATCGGCCAACCCTTGGGGACTCAGTGACTTCGACTGATTTGCGGTTCGACGAACAGGTCGCCGTGATCACCGGCGCCGGCGGTGGTTTGGGCAAGCAGTACGCGCTGCTGCTCGCGTCGCGCGGCGCGCGCGTCGTGGTCAACGACATCGGCGGGTCGGTGACCGGGGAAGGCTCGAACAGCGAGGCCGCAGATGCCGCAGCAGCGGAAATCCGCGACCTCGGCGGTGAGGCCATCGCCGACAGCCACAGCGTGACGAGTCCCGAAGGGGGAGAGGCGATCATCGACACGGCCCTTCGCGCCTGGGGACGAGTCGACATCCTGATCAATAACGCGGGCATCGTCGGTGATGCGCCGTTCGAGGAGATGACCGCCGACCGGTTCGAACCTCTGCTGGATGTGCACTTGAGGGGCGCGTTCCACGTGACGAGGCCGGCCTGGAAGGTGATGCGCGACCAAGGGTATGGCCGGATACTCAATACCTGCTCCGCGGCCGGAATCCTGGGCTCTAACGGCATGAGCAATTACGGCTCCGCCAAAACCGGGTTGATCGGCCTCACCCGTGTTTTGGCCGCGGAAAGCGCCAACCAGAACATCAAGGTCAATGCCATCGCCCCGATCGCCTATACCCGGATGCTCGAGCACTCCGTTGCCGGTGTCGAGCAGCCGGACGGCCCGGCGGCGCAGGCCGTATTGGATGACCTGGTGAGCCAATACCTTAAGAAGCTGGACCCGGCGTTGGTGGCTCCGGTGGCGGCCTTCCTGACACACCGCGATTGCCCGGTGTCTGGAGAGATCTATACCGTTGGCGCGGGGCATGTCTCGCGATTCTTCATCGGCAGGACAAAGGGCTTCTACAGCCCAGCGCTGTCCATCGAGGATGTGCGTGATCATCTGGACACGATCCGCGACGAAGCCGGCTACACCGTGCCCGGCGGAACCGCCGACGAGATGACCGAGCTCTTCGCGCAATTTACCTGACGCCCAACGTCGACTCGTTGGACTGGAAGCGCGCGATTTCGCCCGATAAGTCGACGATGGGCTGAACGGGGCAACGTCAGCAGCTGAACGCCGTCCCGACGCCATCGGGTGCCGGAACCGACCGCAGACAACCGAACTGCTCGATTCCGGCGCTGCTCAACCGTACCGCCGACTGATGGGCGTAATTCACGCAGAACAGGCCGACTTGGTCAGCGCGACAACGGTAGTCGTCGTATGACAACGAGTCCCCGTTAGCCAACTCGGATCCGTTGCCGTCGACGAACGGACCCGGATCGCCGCGGGCCGCGCCGACCTGCAGTTTCATGCCGTCGAAGTCGACCCAGCCGCCCTTCCATTCGCCGTAGGCTGTCTCGGGCCGGGATGGGGGACTGGCCAGTTCGACCAGACAGTTCAACGCGTCGCCGGTGTGCTTGGAATCCGTCATGCACACGACTTTGCCGGGCGGGACGGTAAATGCGAGGTCGTTACCCAGCGGGGTGGTAACGCCGTCGCGCGTGACGGCGTGGTAGCGGGTGGGATCGGCTGGGTGACCGCCCTCGATCCAGGCGATGACGTCTGAGATCGCCGCCCCGGCAGCCGGCGGCGTCGATGCCGCCGAAGGCTTGCCGACCGTCTGGGTGCTGCCCGGCGGCTGCCCCGACTGGCTGCTGCCGGCGTGTGAGCAGGCGGCAACCAGCCCGGCAGCCAGGAAAGACACTGCGATCAGTGCGGCGATCCGCATCCCGTCAGGCTAGCCGCCCGTGCCGGATTTGGGCGCCAGGGCGCCGCCTCGACTACCGTCGGGTCATGCATGAGCGCGCTCTGCGCACCCACACCGCCGCCGGCATCGTCGAAGGATTCACCCGCGACGGGGTGAACCGCTGGCGATCGATCCCGTATGCCCGGCCGCCGGCGGGGCCGCTGCGATTCCGGGCGCCGCAGCCGGCCCAGCCCTGGTCAGGTGTGCGGCATTGCCACGGCTTCACCAGCTGTGCGCCACAGCAGAGCCGCTACACCATGCTCGGTATCGGTAAATACCAACCCATGAGCGAGGACTGCCTCACCCTCAACATTGTCACACCCGAAAACGGCGTTACACCCGAAGATCCTGCTGGGGATCCGCTGCCGGTCATGGTCTTCGTGCACGGCGGCGGGTACATGATGGGCAGCTCGGCAACTCCGCTGTACGACGGTGCCGCCTTGGCCCGCCGCGGTTGCGTGTACGTGTCAGTGAACTATCGCCTCGGTGCGCTGGGCTGTCTGGACCTGTCGTCGCTTTCGACACCAGAGATCACTATCGATAGCAACTTGTACCTGCGTGATCTGGTGCTGGCATTGCGGTGGGTGCAAGACAACATCGCAGAGTTCGGCGGCGACCCCGGCAATGTCACCATCTTCGGCGAAAGCGCGGGCGCGTGCATCACCGCCACGTTGTTGACGGTGCCCGCCGCCGAAGGTCTGTTCGCCCGGGTGATCTCGGAGAGCCCCGCGGCGGGCCTGGTGCGGTCGAAAGAGATCGCCGCCGAGTTCGCGAAGCGGTACGCCAACCTGCTTGGCGCACGCACCGATGACGCCGCCGATGCGCTACTGCAGGCGACCCCGGCGCAATTAGTGGCGGCTCAGCACCGACTGATCGACGAGGGCATGCAGAGCAGGTTGGGTGCCTTCCCAATTGGTCCGGTCGTCGGCGACGACTGCCTGCCGATGGATCCCGTCGAGGCGATGCGATGCGGTCGGGCACAACGGGTTCCGCTCATCGTCGGCACCAACGCCGACGAGGGTCGGCTGTTCACTCGCTTCCTGCGAATGCTGCCGACGAACAAAGCGATGATCGAGGAGCTGCTCGCCGACACGGCACCGGCTACCCGCGAACGCATTACCGCCGCCTACCCGGGCTACCCGGCGTCGTCGGCATGCATTCAGCTTGGCGGCGACTTCGCCTTCAGCTCGGCCGCCTGGCAGATCGCCGAGGCCCACAGCGGCCACGCGCCCACCTACCTCTACCGGTACGACTACGCCCCGCGGGCACTGCGCTGGTCCGGTCTGGGGGCCACCCATGCCACCGAACTGCTTGCCGTTTTCGATTTCTATCGCACCCGGTTCGGCGCGTTGCTGACCGTCGCGGCCGAACGGGGCGCAGCGCTGCGGGTCAGCAATCAGGTGCAACGGCGGTGGCGGTCCTTTAGCCGCACCGGGGTGCCGGGTGACGGCTGGCCCATCTACACCGCCGACGATCGCGCCGTCATGGTCTTCGACCGCAACTGCCGCGTCGAATTCGATCCGCACCCGCAGCGGCGAATGGCGTGGGACGGCTTCTCACTGGCGCAGTGACCTGGCACGCTGAGCCTATGGTCCAGAAAACCGAGCAAGTCATCGAACAACCCAGCGATCTCACCGCCTCGTGGCTGACAGCGGCGATCGGAGCCGGAGCCGTTGCCGGTTTCACCGTCGAGCGCATCGGCACTGGTCAGATGAGCGAGTGCTACCGCGTGGACCTGACGTACGACGAAGCGGAAGCCGACAAGAATGCCGGTACCGACAGGCCCGCATCGGTGGTACTCAAGGTCGCGGCTACCGATCCGATGAGCCGGCAGACCGGGGCAGCTCTGGGCCTCTACGAGCGCGAAGTCCGCTTCTACCAGGAAGTCGCGCCACGCCTGGGCGGCCCGATCGCGCCCTGCTATCACGCCGCGGTCGATGCGACGGGGGCGTTTGATCTGTTGCTCGGGGATGCGGGCCCGGCGGTGGTCGGCGACGAAATCGCGGGCGCCACAATCGAACAGGCCAGGTTTGGTGTCGTCGAGCTGGGACGGCTGCACGGTCCCCTCCTCGGGGACAGGTCGCTGGCCGAAGTGCCGTGGCTCAACCGTGCGGCACCACTGAGCCGGGCGATGATCACCCCGCTGTACGCCGGCTTCATCGACCGTTTCGGCGACCAGATCGCCCCGGAGCACCGGGTTGTTTGCGAACGCCTGGTGGCCGCGTTTGACGGCTACCTGGCCCAAGAAGCGGACGTGTCCGAGCCTGGCCGGATCCAGGGCCTGGTCCACGGCGACTACCGACTGGACAACATGTTGTTCGGTATTGGGGGAGCCGACCGCGCGCTGACGGTGGTCGATTGGCAGACCGTTTCCTGGGGCCCGGCGTTGACCGACCTCGCGTACTTCCTCGGTGGCGCGCTACGGACCGGAGATCGTCCTGCGCAATACGACGTGCTGCTGCGGGCTTACTACGAAGCGCTCGGGCCAGATGCGCCGATCACGCTCGCGGATGTCGGCGAAGGGGTGCGCAGGCAAAGCTTTTTCGGTGTGATGATGGCGATTGTCTCGTCGATGCTGGTGGAGCGCACCGAGCGGGGCGACCGGATGTTTATGACGATGCTGCAACGGCACTGCCAGCACGTGCTGGACACCGACGCATTGGCGACATTGCCCGCAGCGTCCTCACCAGAGCCGCTGCGACCCTCTCAGGACGACGAACTTTCGCACGCCCCGACCGCCGAACCTTTATGGAGTGAGAGCTGGTATGCCGACTTCGTCGACGCGGCGCAGGGATTGGGCGGGTGGTTTCGCCTGGGCCTGGTAGCAAACCAGCAGACCGCGTGGGTTCAGGCGCTGCTGTGCGGACCCGACATGCCGACCGTCGCCATCGTCGACTACGAAGTCCCGCTGCCCGTGGATCCGTGGGAATTGCGCACCGACTCCTTCGAGCTCAGCCACGCTGCCACCGCACCACTGCAGGCTTACCGTGTCGCCGTACGCGGGCGGGGTCAGGCTTATCCGGACCCAGCCGCCTTGTTGCGCGGGGAGCAGGGAACTCCGGTCGAGATGACGATGGATCTGGTGTGGGCAACCGATGGAACCCCGTACCAGTATCGGATGACGACGCGATACGAAATTCCATGCACCGTATCGGGTTCCATCACCATCGGTGACACCAGCTACCGTGTCGATTCGGTTGCCGGGCAGCGCGACCACTCCTGGGGTGTGCGTGACTGGTGGAGCATGGACTGGATGTGGAGCGCGCTGCACCTGGACGACGGCACGCACCTGCACGGGTTGGACTTGCACATTCCGAATGTCTCCCCGATGGGTGTCGGATACATTCAGGACGCCGCCGGGAAGGTCACCGAGCTGCACTCGGTGAGTGACCGGAAAGTCTTCGGTGCCAACGGTTTGCCCCTGAAGACGACGTTGGGTCTCGATCCGGGTGGGATCACTGGTGCGGTGGACGTGCGCGGCCACGCACCGGTACGCCTGACCGCCGCCGACGGGCGAGTCAGCGAGTTCGCGCGCGCCTGGGTCAACATCAACACCACCGACGGTCGCAGCGGGGTCGGCTGGATGGAATGGAACCGCAACCTGGAGCAACGGGCATAGGCTTCGGACATCGGCCAGGACATGGGTGCAGTGCCGCACAGCGCCTCATCGCCCGTGGTGGTGATGGGTGTGTCGGGAGCGGGCAAGTCGACGGTAGGTGCGGCTCTTGCACAACGATTAGGGGTCCCGTTCTTGGACACCGATACGCTGCATCCGCCGGCCAACGTCGCCAAGATGGCCGCCGGTGAACCGCTGTCCGACGACGACCGCAATCCCTGGCTGGAAAGGGTCGGGGACTGGTTGGCCGGCCACCCCGCTGGCGTGGTCAGTTGTTCGGCGCTCAAACGCAAATACCGGGATCAGCTGCGGGCACACTGTGCGCGCGTCGAGTTCTTGCACCTCGACGGTTCAGCCGAAACGATCGGCCGTCGGTTGGCGGCCAGGTCCGGCCACTTCATGCCGGCCGCACTGTTGCGGTCGCAGCTGGAGACGTTGGAACCTCTCGGCGTCGACGAGCAGGGTGTCACCGTCGATGTCGGTCACAGCGTCGACGCCATCATCGCCACTTTCCTGGCGGGCTAGCGCTTAGCTTTGCGCTTGCGAACGTCGTCAGCCAGGTGACTGCCGCGCGCAACCGCCTCGTCGGCCAACTCCGCCCCCAACACCCGGGCGGTGTCGGCCAGCTTTTCGCCGCGCTTGCGCGCTTTCTTGGCCATCGGCTTTCCGCGTTCCGCGGCGGTGTTGGCCAGCTCACGGCCGCGCTCGAGAGCGGCCTCGGCGTACGGCGCACTTCGTTCGGCGGCCGTGCTGGCCAGTTCGCGGCCGCGCTCCGCGCCGACCTGCAGGCCGTGCACGATCTTTTCGCCCAGCTCACCGAAGTCGGCATCAAACGCCGCGTCGTCAGATCTTGGCAGCGCCGAGGAGACCCGCTCGGAGAGTCGCTCGGCGGCCCGCCGGCCGCGCCATCCCAGCGACGGCTTGCCCGCGGTGTCGGCGGACGCAATCATCAAACCGCCCAACAGACTCAGATCGGTGAGGAATTGCTGGCGCTTCCGGGCTTTGAGGTCTGGGTCGATCTCGTTCCAGAACATGTGTGCCCCGAGGTTGGCCGGTAGCACGGTGACTGCCAATGCGGCCGAGGCGACGCGGGGCAGTTTGCCGGTGGCCAGCAGCAGGCCGCCCCCGATCTGAACGGCGGCGTTGACCTGCGCGAACGTCTCGGGGTCGCTCAGAATGCTGCTGCCAACCGGATCCGGTAACGACCGCAGACCGCCCACGGCGGGCGCCGCGGCTTGCGCGGCCGATTTGGGGTTGAGCAGCGAGTCAACCCCTTGGCCGATAAACGCGATCGATAACAGGGGCCGGGCGATTCTGCGGATCAGCATGCCTCGGGGCATACCCGGTGTACCCCTGACAAAACATTAGGGTGGAGCCCGTGCGAGCGTTGCTCATCGTCGACGTGCAAAACGACTTCTGTGCGGGTGGCTCGCTGGCGGTAGACGGCGGCGCCGCCCTGGCTTCTGCGATCAACGACTATCTGGCCGCCGCGCCCCGCTACCCGCACGTCGTGGCGACCAAGGATTTCCACATCGACCCCGGTGATCATTTCTCCGACCAACCGGATTATTCGTCTTCCTGGCCACCGCATTGCATTGCGGGCACTCCGGGTGCGGAATTTCATCCCGACCTCGACACGGCCGCGATCGAGGCGGTCTTCCGCAAAGGCGCCTACGCCGCGGGCTACAGCGGCTTCGACGGCGTCGACGACAACGAGACCCCGCTACTTGAGTGGTTGCGACAGCGGGGAGTCGACGGGGTCGACATCGTCGGCATTGCCACCGACCACTGCGTCCGGCGGACCGCCGAGGACGCAGCACGGGCTGGGTTGGCCACCAGGGTGCTGGTTGACCTGACAGCGGCCGTCGCGCCGGATTCGGCGGCAGCGGCACTGGCGGAGATGCGGGCGGCCGGCATCGAGTTGGTGCAGAGCTCCCCATGACGCCGGTGGACGGGGCGGCGCTGCTCGCCGCGGTGGAACGGTCGCCTCAGGCGGCCGCCGCGCGCGACCGCGCCGGCTGGGCCGGGCTGTTTACCGCCGACGGCCGGATCGAAGGTCCGGTGGGCTCGCGACCGCACGTGGGACACGCGCAGATCGGCCGCTTTTACGACACCTTCATCGGGCCGCGGGACATCACGTTTCATCGGGATCTCGATATCGTCTCCGGCCCCGTCGTCCTGCGCGATCTTGAGCTGGAAGTGGCAATGGGTCCGGGGGTGACGATGCACATTCCCGCCTTCCTGCGTTATGACCTTGAGGAGAATCTGAGAGAAGACTTCCCAGAAGCAAAGGGCCAGTGGCCGATTGCCGGGTTGCGGGCGTACTGGGAATTGCCGGCGATGATGCTGCGGTTGTCCCGGGGCCTGCTGAGCAACCTGGGGGTGCAAGGAGCCGCGGGGTTCGCGACCGGCTTTCGACGGGCGGGTACACGGCAGAAGAAGCTGGTGCAGATATTTCTCAGCGCCCTCGCGCGCGACGACGTGCCCGCCGTGCTGGGCGCGCTGTCATCCACTGCCGCAGTAACTTTAGGTGACAACGACAAGCTCGGCGTCGCCGAGCTCGCCGCACGGCTTGGCGGGACCACCGTCACCAAAATGATCGGGGCGGGAAGCACGGTCGTGGTCTCGCTCGCCTCCGGACATGGGCGCGCCATCTTGTTTGCCGACGTGGCGTGGTGGGGCAAACCGATCAACCGGATCCGTTACTTTCCCGCCTGAGCACTCGCCCCAGCACCGGTGACCACAACTATTGCTGCGCAGGTCATGAGTGCCGTACAAATAGCGTCATGGAATGGAGCAGACGATGAGTGTGGTGCGGATCTTCAGCGTTGGAATAGGGCTCACCGCGGTGCTGACTGTTGCAACAGCGTGCGGCGGCAGCGAAAAGTCATCCCCGTCGTCGACGTCGTCGTCTTCAGCGGCGTCGTCGACCTCGGCGACGTCGACCTCAGCGGCGGCACAGACCACGTCGAGCGCCTCGGCGTCGGGGTCAGCACCACTGGGCGACTACACCTACTTGCTGCTCGCGGCGAGCGACATCGGGGCTGATGCGACAGCTACCGGGGCGCCGATGCAGAATCCTGGCGGTGTGGCCGGAGCAGCGGTGACGTTCACCAGCCCCGACCACACCCGCAGTATCGACGACCTTGTCGTCGTCTTTCTCGATCCGGCGGACGCCGCGCAGAGCGCCAAAGATCACGCCGCATCTTTCGGCAAATATGTCACCACCGCGCCACAGCCGTTTGAAATCGGGACCAACGGACTGATAGCTGTCGGCCAGTCGCCCGACCACTCAAAAGCGGTGACTTATGTGACCTTCGCCGAGGGCAAGGTGATCGTCGACTTGGAGTTCGATAGCCCACCCAACGACCCCGCTTCGCCGGATACCGTCGTGGACATGGCCAAGAAACAAGACGCGCTGGTTATGAGCAGAATGCCCAGCTAGTAGGTGACGGCTGTCCCGTTGGCCATCCAGCAACACCACAGGCCCGTCAGGTAGCAAGGACGTCAGACTGCCGGCGGGCGACCGGCGCCGGGTCAAAGGGAGCGTCATGCTCGATAAGCCGTTCGGGCGGCGAACCCTGCTTCGCGGGGCTGGTGCGCTCACCGCGGCATCATTGGCACCATGGGCCGCCGGCTGCGCATCCGACGACGAAAATGCGCTGACCTTCTTTTTTTCGGCCAATCCGGACGAGGCTAATGCTCGGATGCGCGTCGTCGACGAATTCCAGCGCCGCCATCCCGACATCAAGGTTCGCCCGGTGTTGTCCGGGCCGGGTGTGATGCAGCAGCTATCGACATTCTGCGCCGGCGGCAAATGTCCGGACGTGCTCATGGGTTGGGAATTGACCTATGCCGAACTCGCCGCCCGCGGGGTGTTGCTGGACCTCAACACCATGCTGGCGCAGGACACGGCGTTCGCCGCGGAGCTGAAGTCGGACAGCATCGGGCCGCTATACGACGCTTTCGCGTACAACGTCGGCTCCAAAGGCGGGCAGTACGCGTTTCCGGAGCAATGGGCCGGAAACTACTTGTTTTACAACAAACGGCTATTCGCCAACGCGGGCGTGGCGCCTCCGCCCACGACATGGGACAAGCCGTGGACTTTCGCTCAGTTCCTCGACACCGCCAACGCCCTGACCCGCCGGGACGGGTCCGGACGGGTGACGCAGTGGGGATTCGTCAACACGTGGTGGTCGTACTACGCGGCGGGCTTGTTCGCCATGAACAACGGCGTGCCATGGTCCACGCCGCTGAAGAACCCCACCCACATGAATTTCGGCGACCAGGCGTTCATCGAGGCGGTGCAGTTCTACGCCGACCTGTCTACCAAGCACAAGGCGGCGCCCAACGCGTCCGAGACGCAGTCGATGTCCACGCCCGACCTGTTCGCGGCGGGCAAAGCGGCTATGGCCCTCGGTGGGCACTGGCGCTACCAGACGTTCATGCGCGCCGACGGCCTGGATTTCGATGTCACCTCTTTGCCGATCGGCCCATCGCTCCCGGCGGGGCATGCCGCCGTTTCCAACATCGGTGCCACTGGCCTCGCGATCTCGGCCAGCAGTAAACGCAAAGAGCAGGCCTGGGAATTCGTGAAGTTCGCGGCTGGACCGGTCGGGCAGAAGATCATCGGGGAGTCCTGCCTGTTCGTACCGGCGCTGCGGTCCGCGCTCAACTCGGGCGGTTTCGCCAAGGCGCACCACAGGGTACGCAATCTAGCCGTGCTCACCACCGGGGCCGACCACTCGGAAGCCTTGCCGGTCACCCCGGCATGGGAAAAGGTGGTGGCCCTGATGGACCGCGAGTTCGGACCCGTGCTGCGCGGATCCCGTCCGGCGACGTCACTGGCGGGGTTGGCGCACGACGTTGACGAGGTGCTGCACTCGTCATGACGTCGATCGACACCTCCGCAGCACCTCGCCCCTGGCGTCGACGCGCCTGGGCCGGTCGCCTGTTTGTTGCACCAAACCTGGCCGCGGTCACGGTGTTCCTGCTGTTTCCCCTCGGATTCTCGCTGTACATGAGTTTTCAGCAGTGGGACGTGTTCAACCCGCCGAAGTTCGTTGGCCTGAAGAACTTTCGGGAACTCTTCACATCCGATCCGCTGTTTCTCATCGCGATACGCAACACCGCGATCTTCACCCTTGGGACCGTCGCACCGACCGTCCTGATCAGCTTGGTCGTCGCCGGCGTGCTGAATCAGAAATTAAAGGGCATCGGTATCGTTCGGACCATTGTCTTTCTGCCATTGGCCATCTCGTCGGTCGTGATGGCAGTCGTCTGGCAGTTCGTCTTCAACACCGACAACGGCCTGCTCAACATCATGCTCGGCTGGATCGGGGTGAGTCCGATCCCCTGGCTGGTCGACCCCCAATGGGCGATGTTCTCGTTATGCGTAGTCAGCGTGTGGCGCGCCGTGCCGTTCGCCGCCGTCATCTTGCTGGCCGCGATGCAAGGCGTTCCGGAGACGGTATACGAAGCGGCCAAGATCGACGGTGCCGGCGGGATACGGCAGTTCGTCTCCATCACGGTGCCGCTGATCCGCGGTGCCGTAACGTTTGTGGTCGTCATATCGATCATCCACGCGTTCCAGGCATTTGACATGGTCTACGTCCTCAACGGCGCGAATGGCGGCCCGGAAACCGCAACCTATGTTCTGGGCATCATGCTTTTCCAGCACGCATTCTCATTCCTGGAATTCGGCTATGCGTCGGCGTTGGCATGGGTGATGTTCGCCATCTTGCTGGTGTTGACGGTGTTGCAGTTGCGGCTCTCGCGGCAACGGTCAATGGAGGCTGCCAGTGGCCTCGGTTGAAATCTTGTTCAAGCGCAGTGTGTTCCGTGCAGTTTTGATTTACACCGCGCTGCTCGCCATCGCCTGCTTCTGGCTATTCCCGATCGCCTGGGCGGTATCCGGCTCGCTGAAAAGCGGCGGCGAGATCAGCGAACCGATACTGTTTCCCGCGCACCCACGGTGGTCTAACTACACCGAGGTATTCACGCTGATGCCCTTCTGGCGAATGTTCTTTAACACCGTCTTCTATGCCGGATGCATCACGGCCGGACAGGTGTTCTTCTGCTCGTTGGCCGGATATGCCTTTGCACGCCTGCAATTCCGCGGGCGGGACACGTTGTTCGTGCTGTACCTGGGCACTCTGATGGTGCCGCTCACCGTAACGGTGATCCCGCAGTTCATCATCATGCGAGTCCTCGGGTGGACGGACACCCCATGGGCGATGATCGTTCCCGGACTGTTCGGCGGCGCATTCGGCACCTATCTCATGCGGCAGTTCTTCAGCACCCTGCCGACAGATCTCGAGGAGGCGGCGACACTCGACGGCTGCACGCCCTGGCAGATCTACTGGCGGATCCTGTTGCCGCACGCAAGGCCGGCGGTGGCGGTGCTTGCCGTGTTGACCTGGGTCGGTGTCTGGAATGACTTCCTGTGGCCGCTGGTGATGATTCAACGCAACAGCTTGGCCACGCTGACGTTGGGCCTGGTCCGGATGCGGGGGGAGTACGTCGCCCGCTGGCCGCTGATAATGGCGATGTCGATGCTCATCATGCTGCCGTTGGTGATCATTTATGTGATCGCGCAGCGCTCGTTTGTCCGTGGCATCGCCGTCACGGGACTCAACGGGTGAGGCCGTGATGGTGGATTTCGAGAGCAGGGGTGTTCCGCAGTGGCTTCGGTGAGCTTCGAGCAAGTGACACGCCAATTCCCGGGCACGGATCAACCTGCCTTGGATCACCTCGACCTGGTAGTCGGTGATGGCGAGTTCGTCGTTCTGGTCGGGCCATCCGGATGTGGCAAGACGACGTCGTTGCGGATGCTGGCCGGATTGGAAACGGTGGATTCCGGGCTGATCCGGATCGGCGACCGCGACGTCACCAACGTCGATCCCAAGGATCGCGATGTCGCGATGGTGTTCCAGAACTACGCCCTATATCCGCACATGTCCGTTGCGCAGAACATGGGGTTCGCGCTGAAGATCGCAAAGACCCCGAAGGCCGAGATCCGCGAACGGGTGCTGGCCGCGGCGAAAATGCTTGACCTGCAACCGTACCTGGACCGCAAACCCAAGGACCTGTCCGGCGGGCAACGACAGCGGGTGGCGATGGGCCGCGCGATCGTGCGCCGCCCGCAGGTATTCCTGATGGACGAGCCGCTATCGAATCTCGACGCGAAGCTGCGTGTGCAAACCCGCAACGAGATCGCGGCTTTGCAACGCAGACTGGGAACCACCACGGTCTACGTCACCCACGACCAGGTCGAGGCCATGACCATGGGGGACCGAGTTGCGGTGTTACGGGACGGCGTTTTGCAACAGTTCGCGCCGCCTCGCGAGCTCTACCGCAACCCCGGCAATGTGTTTGTCGCGGGGTTCATCGGGTCGCCGGCGATGAACTTATTCACCCTTCCGGTCGCGGATTCCGTGGTGTTGCTCGGGGATTGGCCGATCCAGCTGCCACGGGAGATCGCAGGGGCCGCGAGTGAGGTGGTTGTCGGGGTCCGCCCCGAGCATTTCGAGTTGGGCAGCCTCGGCGTTGAGATGGAGGTCGATGTGGTCGAAGAACTCGGGGCGGACGCTTACCTATACGGCCAAATCACCGACGCCGGCAAGGTTATCGATCAGCACGTCGTTGCCCGCGCCGACGGCCGCCACCCACCGGAAAAGGGCAGCCGGGTCCGCCTCCACCCCGAACCCGGACACGTGCATATCTTTCGCGTCGACGGTCAGCGGATATCGTAAAACCTCATGAGCAGAGCGCGCGTCGACCTGGTCTGTGAGGGCGGGGGAGTCCGGGGCATCGGACTGGTCGGAGCGGTAGACGCGCTGGCCGCGGCCGGCTATGGGTTTCCCCGGGTTGCCGGCACGAGCGCGGGTGCGATCGTCGCCGCACTGGTTGCTGCCCTGCAGACCGCCGGCGAACCGCTGACGCGGCTTGCCGAAATCATGCGCACCATCGACTACCGAAAGTTCCTGGACCGCAACCTGATCGGACACCTGCCGCTGATCGGTGGGGGACTTTCGCTCGTGGTATCCGACGGTGTCTACCGGGGCGCTTATCTCGAACAGCTGCTCACCGGCTTGCTCGCCGACCTGGGGGTGCGCACCTTCGGCGACCTGCGCACCGGCGAAGAGCCCGAACAGTTCGCCTGGTCGCTGGTCGTTACCGCCAGTGACCTGTCCCGACGCCAGCTGGTTCGCATCCCATGGGATCTCGAGTCCTATGGCATCGACCCGGACAGCTTCTCCGTGGCACGTGCGGTACATGCATCGTCGGCGATTCCCTACGTCTTCGAACCGGTCCGGGTGGGTGGCGCCACGTGGGTCGACGGTGGGCTGCTGTCGAATTTCCCGGTCGAGCTGTTCGACCGACCCGATGCCCAGCCGCGTTGGCCGACGTTCGGGATCCGGCTGTCGGCTCGTCCCGGCATTCCGCCCACCCACCCGGTGCATGGGCCGGTGTCGTTGGGTCTCGCAGCCATCGAGACGCTGGTGAGCAATCAGGACAACTCCTATATCGACGACCCGTGCACAGTGCGGCGCACCATCTTCGTGCCCGCCAACGACGTGAGTTCGATCGATTTCGACATCACCACCGAACAACGCGAGGCCCTGTACCAGCAGGGATTACAAGCGGGCCAGGACTTTTTGAAGACCTGGAATTTTGCGGATTATCAGAAAGCGTGCGGCGCTCCGGTCAATCGGTCGCCACAAACCGACAGCGAGGCATGACCGACTGCGGGGTGTCGCAATCGTGAAATCCTGGCGCGCCGTTACCGTGTTTGACCGCAAGGCGCACTAGTATTGTCGGGTGTTTGATCGCTACGGAACCGACGTACTCGTCCAGGGAAGGCGCAAGCCTCGCTCGACCGAGCACCCGGTGGAACTCGGCATGGTCGTCGAGGACGTAGAAAGCGGCTACGTCGGCGCGGTGGTCCGAGTGGAATACGGCCGCATCGACCTGGAAGACCGGCACGGTCGCACCCGCGGCTTTCCTTTGGGCCCGGGGTACCTGCTCGAGGGCCGTCCGGTGATCCTGACCGCGCCGCGGCGCCCCGCGCCTGCCGCGTCGGGCCGGACAGCGTCTGGATCGGTCGCGGTGCCGGGCGCGCGCGCCCGGGTAGCCCGCGCCAGCCGAATCTACGTCGAGGGCCGCCACGACGCCGAACTCATCGCGCAGGTGTGGGGCGAGGACCTGCGCATCGAGGGCGTCGTCGTCGAGCACCTTGGCGGAGTCGACGACCTGGTGGGCATCGTGGCGGACTTCCAGCCCGGCCCTGGGCGCCGGCTCGGGGTTCTCGTTGACCATCTGGTCGCGGGTTCTAAGGAGTCGCGGATCGCTGATGCGGTGCGCCGGGGACCCGGCGGCCCTGACACGTTGGTCGTCGGTCACCCGTACGTCGACATTTGGCAGGCAGTGAAGCCGCAGCGGCTGGGCCTGACGGCCTGGCCCAACGTGCCACGGCAGATGGAGTGGAAGCACGGCGCGTGTCAGGCGCTCGCGTTGCCGCACGCTAGCCAGGCCGACATCGCCAGCGCCTGGCGGCGCATCCGCTCGCGGGTTCGCAACTGGACTGACCTGGAGCCGGAGCTGATCAGCCGGGTCGAAGAGCTCATCGACTTCGTCACGGCACGCGGCTGACGCTCGCCCTGGGGAGCATCGCTAGTGGTCTGCCTGCGATTTGATGTGGTGGGGGTTTGTTGCCAACGATGTCCTCGAGATCGACGTTAACGTGCGCGCTTCTCGGGCGGATTCATACGGTCAGTGCAACATCCGATGATTTG
>Ga0182014_10000417_pt1 | contig 56006 bp, 41 predicted proteins | sample 612S2DmetaG_FD_120489 | JGI IMG/M metagenome (GOLD analysis project Ga0182014, IMG submission 120489) | Permafrost microbial communities from Stordalen Mire, Sweden - 612S2D metaG | ecosystem: Environmental > Terrestrial > Soil > Wetlands > Permafrost | place: Sweden: Stordalen | collected... | reverse complement strand
CCGGATGCCGGTACTCCGGATGCCGGTACTCCGGATGCCGGTTGCCCCAGCGCCGGCAGGTATAGCGTCACTGCGGTGGATCTCGTCGCCAAGGTACTCACCGTGTCCGAGTCCGTCCACGCCGGTGTTAGGGAGGACCGCTCTGGCGCGGCGCTGGAGGCCTTGCTCCTGAGCCGCGGCTTCAGGGTGGTCGAACGGCGCACCGTCCCCGATGGTGTGGCGCCCGTCTCGGCGGCTTTGGCGGCGATGGCGGCCGGTTTCGAGGGGCTGGTGGTGACCACAGGGGGCACGGGTTTTTCGCCCACCGACCTCACTCCCGAGGGGACCCGCGCCATCCTTGAGCGCGAGGCTCCCGGCCTGGCCGAAGCGACCCGGGCCGTCAACCCGCTGGGCCGGCTGTCGCGGGGCATAGCGGGGACGGTCGGCACCTGCCTGGTCCTAAACGTCCCCGGGTCGACCAGCGGCGCCGTCGAGTCCGTCGAGGCCGTCCTCGACGTCGTGCCCCACGCCCTCGAACTACTGGCCGGTGCTCGTCCTCACTGAGCCGGTCTCCTGACGCCGGCCCAGCTCCGTGCCTTCGCGCCGCCGTCAGCCTGGGCTGGGTGAAGGAGGCGGTGGCCGAGCTCGGCGTCAGGAAGGCGGTGGCCCGCTACGCCTTGAGCTCGGGCGTGAACATCAGCCGTTCCCGCCCTTCGGCCCACGTGAGTTTTTGGAGCTGACGGCCGTCCGACCATGTGGCCTCGGTATAAGTGTGCCCTTAGCACTTCAGGAGGGCAGCGTGGGGCTGGCTAGGATCCTGGTCCAGGCCCGGAGAGGCATGGAGCGCCTACTGGAGTGCGGCTGTGAAGGAATTGCTTGACGACATCGACCGTTGGCAGGCCGAAGGGCATCGGGTTGCTCTGGCGCGCGTAGTGCAGCTGACGGGCTCAGGGCCCCGGGACCCGGGGGCGACGATGGCAGTCAACGATGCCGGCGAGGTGGCCGGGTCGGTATCCGGCGGGTGCGTCGAAGGTGCGGTCGTCACCGAGGCGCTCGAAGTGCTGTCGGCCGGCAAGCCCCGGCTGTGCACTTTCGGCTACTCGGACGACGAAGCCTTTGCGGTGGGCCTCAGCTGCGGCGGCACCATCCGTGTCTTCGTAGAGCCCATCGACTGAAGCCGACCGGGTGAACAGCGCCTTCGCCTTCCTGCGAGATTGCCTGCGGTCTGATGAGCCCGTAGCCCTGGCCACGGTCGTGGAGGTGACTAATGGCAACGAGGAGGGGGCCGCGCCAGGGCTCGCCATCGGGGCCAAGCTCGTGGCGCGTCCGGGCCACGAGCCGGTCGGGTCGCTAGGTGACAAGAGGCTCGATGAGGTCGTGGCGCGCGACGCGTTGGGTGCTCTGGACAGCGGCTCGAGCGCCACTCGCCACTACGGGGCCCACGGGGAGGCCATGCGTTCGGGCGTGACGGTGTTCTTCGATGTCTTCGCGCCCTCCCGTCGTATGGTCATTTTTGGGGCGGTGGATTTCACTGCTGCACTTGTCCGGGTGGCCAAAGTGCTCGGTTACCGCGTGACGGTGTGCGACGCCCGGGCCACTTTCGCCACGGTCAGGCGGTTCCCCGACGCCGACGAGGTCGTCGTGGAGTGGCCCCAGGCCTACCTGGCCCGGACCGGGCACGATCTCGGGCCGCGTGATGCCGTATGCGTGCTGACCCACGACCACAAGTTCGACGTACCTGCCATCGTCGCCGCGCTCGGCACCCGGGTGGGCTACCTGGGCGCCATGGGGTCGCGCCGTACCCACACGGGGCGCCTGGAACGGCTGCGGGCCGCCGGCGTCGAGGAAACCGCGTTGGCCCGGTTGATGGCTCCGATCGGCATCGACATCGGCGCCCGCACGCCCGAGGAGACCGCCATAGCCATCTGCGCTGAGATCATTTCGCGCCGCTCGCAGGCGCCCGTGGTGTCCCTGCGGGACGGGTCAGGCCCGATCCATCGCGTGGTGGGACCGGACCTCGAGCCGTTGGCACAAACCCTGCCGGGCCGGTACGACTGACGGCCGGTACGACTGACGGCCGGTCTGGCGGACACACAGTGTTTGCGGATCAATGCCGGAATACGGGCATAAATGCCAAAAGTGCCCATGCCCGTAAGGAACTGCAAAAAACAGCAGGACAACCGAGGGCAATGGGGCAATTACCTGCAGAACCTCACCCGGTGTCCTGGTGCCCGAGCCGCCGCACGAGCTCAGCCGCAGCGCTCGAGCCCAGCGTCGGCAGGCCCGGCCCCGGTCCGGCGACGGCGAGCCGCACCGCCCGGCCAGCTGCTCGTCTGCGCCCGGCCGCCCGTCGCTGAAAGTACATCTCATCTTGACACCGGGCCCCTCTCCCGAGAGACTGACCTGAACAGCCGCCCGGGCCCGAAGGAAGACGTCCTTGACTGACCATGACCAAAAGCGGCCGACGCTGGTGATCACAGGCGCCGCCAACGGTATCGGGAAGGCGACCGTGACGAGGATGGCGGAGACGGGGTGGTTCGTCGTCGGCGTCGATCGAGACCGTGAGGCGCTGGACGCCGCACTTGAAGGGCTGGCCGGTGCCACCGTGGCCGGTGATGTACGTGACATCGAAGTCCTGCACGAAGCTCGTTCGGTAGCCGAGCGCAACGGCGAGTTGCGTGCATGGGTCAACAACGCAGCCATGGTCCGCCTGGCGCCGCTGCATCTCCTGGAGCCGGTCGCCATCGACGAAATGCTGGACATTGACCTGCGAGCCGTGGTCTTCGGTGTGCGGGAGGCGCTGCTTTCGTTCCTCGAGCATGGCGTAGCGGGGGCAATCGTGAACATTTCGTCGGTGCATGCCCGAGGAGGCCTTCCCGGTTATGGGCCGTATGACACGGCTAAAGGAGGGATCGAGGCGTTGACCCGCTACGTCTGCGTCGAGTACGGCCACCTTGGCGTACGGTGCAACGCAGTGGCGCCCGGCGCCGTGAGCACAAGGTTCGACGCACAGGCGAGGTTCGAGCTGGGACGGCACCCTACATTTATCTCGGATGCCACCAGCCTTGCTCCCATGCTGCGCATTAGTCAGCCGAGGGAGATCGCCGAGGCCATTGCCTTTCTGGTTGAGGGGGCGCCCTTGGCCATCAACGGCCACACTCTGGCTGTGGACAATGGGATGTCGGCTCGGAACTACGGTTTTTCTCCGGACGAGAGGGTGATTTTCATGACGGGTGACAAAGGGAGCGGCGAGGACCGGACTTGATCGTCGCCGAGAACCGCCAGCCGGGTGCGGCGTAGGGCCTAGCACGTGCGGCTGGGCCGAGCCGTCGTTGCCGTGCGAGTTGCAGTCGGAGCGGTCGGCCGGGTAGACGTAGGCGTAGCAGCCCGGCAGCTCCACGGCGATGGCGTGGTCGATCGAGCCCGAGGCCACGTCGGCTTTGGGGTGTTTGGGAGCTCCTCAAGTTCCGTTGGCACCCCCCAGGAGATCAAAGGAAACCACGGCCGGCCCAGGGCGAGGGCCAGGAGGGAGATCGACGAGGATCCTCCCGTCCTGCGCTCGAGCGGCCACCGGTCCACCCCCGGCCAGAGCGGCCGAGCGCAGTTCCAGCGCCTGGGGCCGGGCGGGTAGTTCAGTCGGCCCCGAGGCGTCGACCACGACCCAGGCGCGGCCGCCTTTTTGAGACCAGCGGGCCCACGGCTCTTGTGACGGCTGGGCCACGTCGTTCGGGACCGGCCGGGTCCCGTAGATCCCGTCGCCTCCCAGCTTCATCCAGGCTCCCAGCTTCTCGAGGGGCGTCCGCTGGCCGGCCGGGATCAGCCCTTCGGCTGTGGGCCCGACGTTGAGGAGGAAGTTGCCGCCCCGGGAGACCACGTCCACAAGTTGCTTTATCAGCCCGTCGCCGTCCAGGAGATGGTCCGCACTTTCCAGTTGGTTGTAGCCGAAGGAAAGGCCGACTCCCCGACAGTTTTCCCACATCGCGCTCTGTTCGCTGTCCAGGTGGAACTGGTACTCGCTGGTTTTGAAGTCCCAATGGGTGTCGCCCCAGCGGTCGTTGACGACGCCGTCGGGGACGCGGTGGTAGTAGTGCTCCATAAGCTCAAGCAAGCCCAGGGACGTCCCGTGCTTGCCGGCATCGGGCCATTCGATGTCGTTCCAGAGGACGTCGGGCCGGTACCGGTCGATCAGGTCTTTGACGTGCAGGTAGGCATAGGCGGCATAGGCGGCGTCGCGCGGCCGGTGCAGGCGCAAGGCGTCGTGCGTGTCGAGCGCCGGGAAGTGGCTCACGCTCCAGTCGAGCCCGCCGGAGTAATAGGCGCCGAAGCGCAGGCCGGCGCCGTGGACCGCCCTTTCGATGGCCGAAACGAGATCCCGGTGGGGCCCCCGTCTGACGGTGTTCCTCGTGCCTGTCCCGGGAGCGTCCCAGAGCGCTATCCCGTCGTGGTGCTTGGTGGTGGGAATGACGTACTGGGCGCCGGCATAGGCAAAAAGCTTCGCCCAATCGGCCGGGTCGAACTCGCTGGGCTCCCAGGCGTCCAGGAAATCGTCGTACGGGGCATCGTCGTAGGTTTCCCGGTGGTGCATGCGGGCCGGGCTGTCCTCGAGGCGGATGGTGTTCCAGTACCACTCGGCATATGGGTTGTGCCGGAACCACACCTGGTCCTCGACCGCTCCCAGTTCGCCTACCGGCTCGGCCCAGGCGGGGACAGAGTACGCACCCCAATGGACGAAGATCCCGAACTTGGCGTCGGGGAACCAGGACGGTACCGGTCGCTTCAGCCGGTCCCAGTCCACCGGGGGTTGGTGGGGATCGTTCATCGGGGCACTCCTCTTTCTGCGGTCGTCTTCTGCGGTCGTGTTCTGCGGTCGTCTTCTGCGGGGCGCATGCTGAGACGGCCCAGTGATCGGCGGCCACGCGCCAGTCCCGAGAGACGGCTCCCGAGCGATGACGCCCGAGCGATGACGATAGAGGCTGGCGGGGCGCGACGCGGCCCTTACCGGTTCCCGCGATCGAGTGACGTGTGGGCGGGCGTGGGCGCACGATCATGGAAAGCCTGACCGCAGTAGGGGAACCTGACGCGCAGGTGGTCGGCGGCCGTTGGCCAGCGGGTAGGTGTACCTGAAGCTCCCGTTCGTCCGGCACCTCGGCTTCACGCTTCTCGTCGCCCCGTAACAGGACCACCCTGGTCCGCCTAGCCGTGACCGCCGGGAACGCTGAGGGAGCTGTCGACCCACTGCCGTAGGGCGTGAGGAGGCGCTGCCCCGACCTGGCGGGAGATGACGATGCCTCGTTTGACGAGCAGCAGGGTCGGGATGCTCCTGGCGTCAAAACGCTGGGCCAGGGCCGGCGAGTCGTCGACGTTGACCTTGACGAGCTTGAGCTGTCCGGCCATCTGGGACGCCAGTTGTTCAAGTGCCGGGCTCACCATGCGGCACGGGCCGCACCAATCGGCCCACAGGTCCACCAGGACCGGCAGGGTGGCCTTGCCAACGACCTCGTCGTAGTCGTCGTCTCCCGCCTCGGTCACCCAGGGCAAGGCGGCGCCGCACTTGGCGCATTTGGGAACTCCTGCGGCGTCGGCCGGGACCCGGTTTTTCGTCGCGCAATTGGAGCATCGGACGATATCGGCCCGGGGAACTGGCATCAGCGCCTTAAGGCTACCTGGTCTCCGATAGCACCGTGGACCAGCGACACCCACGGCGAGGCTGGAGTACGATGACGGGCGCTCGGGCCGGGGCAGGCACATCTGCGACCGTCCGACTTTGCTGTCGCCAAACCCGGCCCGTCGGCCGTGAGCGAGGAGTTGGAGCGATGAAATATGGGCTGAACATCCAACCGCAGGCCGCCCTGGACTTCGTGGCCCTGGGAGCGCTCAACCACCGTCTGGACCCCGGGGTGATCCCTTTCCGCAAGGCCACCTCGTGCCATATCCACCCGAGCGGGGCCGAGTTCAACGTGGCTGCCAACTTGGCCGACTGCTTCGGGCTCAAGACGGCCATCGTGAGCGCCATGGTCGATTACCCGATCGGCGACCTCATCGCCGAAGGGGTGCGCGCCAAAGGCGTCCTCCCGGTCTACAAGCGATTTGCCCACGACGGTGTCCGCGGTCCCAACATGGCGACCATCTACAGCGACCGCGGTTATGGCGTGCGGGCCCCGGTCGTGTTCTACAACCGGGCCAACGAGGCGGCAGCCGAGCTCAAACCGGGGGACTTCGACTGGGCCGGGATCTTCAGCGAAGGCGTGCGCTGGTTCCACAGTGGCGGGGTTTTTGCGGCTCTGTCGAGCACCACCAGCGAACTGATAATCGAGGCGATGAAGGCGGCCAAGGCTGCCGGGGCGGTCATTTCCTTCGACCTCAACTACAGGGCGAAGCTCTGGGGCATCTGGGGCGGCCAGGAGCAGGCGGTCGCCATCAACCGCCGCATAGTGGAGAACGTCGACGTCTTGGTGGGTAACGAGGAGGACCTCCAAAAAGGGCTCGGTATCCAGGGCCCCGAGGTCGAGGGGTCGTCCGCAACGGGTGCGAGCGCCTTCGTCGCCATGATCGAGAAAGTGCTCGAAAGTTACCCGCAGATAAAGGTGGTGGCGACGACGCTGCGCGACGTGCTTTCGACCAACCGGCACAAGTGGAGCGCGGTGGCCTCGATCGACGGGCAGGTGTACACGGCGCCTACGATCGACCTCGACGTACTTGACCGCGTGGGTGGGGGAGACGGCTTTGCTGCCGGGCTCTTCTACGGCTTGCTGACAGGGGAGGAGCCAGAGGAAGCGGTGAAGCTCGGCTGGGCGCACGGCGCTCTCATAACGACCTATCCAGGCGACACCACGATGGCCACTCTCCCGCAGGTCCGTGACTTGGCCGCCGGTGGCTCCGCCCGGGTCCAGCGCTAGCCGATGGCAACGTCCTTGGCCGGCAGGACGGCCGTAGTCACCGGCGCCTCCAGCGGTATCGGCCTGGCTGTGGCTCAGAGCCTGGGCGGTTTGGGCATGAACCTCGTGCTCGGCGCCCGCTCGGCGCACAAGCTGGAGGCCGTCGCCCGCAGCCTGGGCGGTGCCGCTACCGCCGTGGTCACCGATGTGACCTCGCAGGCCAGTACGGCCGCGCTCATCCGTACCGCCGTCGACCTCCACGGCGGTATCGACGTCGTGGTGGCCAATGCCGGGATCTACATAGGGGGCGAATTTGCCGGTGGGGACTTGAGCGGTTTCCTGCGGCTGATCGACACCAACGTGGGCGGGGTCGTCCGCACGGTGTACGCCGCTCTCGAGCACATGGTCCCGGCCGGGGCCGGCGACATCGTCATCACCAGCTCGATCTCGGGCCACCAGGCGATCTACTGGGAGCCCGTCTACAGCGCGTCCAAGCACGCCGTGCACGGGCTGACCCACGCCCTGCGCCGCCAGCTCGTGGGGTCCGGCGTCCGGGTGGGCGCGGTGGCGCCCGGCATGGTGCTCAACGACCTGTGGAACGTGAGCGGTGACGAGGAGGTGGCGGCCGGTGTGGCCGCGGGCGCCGGCCTACGTTCCGAGGACGTGGCCGACGCGGTCGTCTACATGCTGACCCGGCCCCGCCACGTAAACATACGCGACCTGGTGCTGATGCCCATCAATCAGGAGCTTTAAGCCAGGCAAATCAGGAGCTTTGAGCCGGTGCCCACGAGCTTTGAGCAGGGCGCGCAGTCTGCCGGCCGTTCCGGGTGCTGTCCCCCATAGTATTAGGCCACGGCACGTGGCCCTTTGGACGCTGACCTGCACGAGGAGCTTACAAGTACCTCGCCGAGACGACCCACCAAGTCGAAGTGGTCAGGGGCATCTTCGAGGGTCTCGGTCTCGACCCGGATGCCAGTTCTCCCGGTCGTGAGGTTGTCCATGACATCGGGGCGTCTGTCGTCAAAGCCTTGAACTGGGAGCGGAGCGGCCAGGTGACCGAGAACATCAAGGGTGACCGGGCCAAGGTCCTGCGCACGGCATATGAAGAGGTAGAAGGCGACGAGGACGAGCACCTCTACCACGGCATGGGATGGGGCCGCGAGCTGTAGATGAGCTCACGGAACGTTACATGATCTTGGAGGACCGTCACAGGCCCCTGACCAGCTACTATCCGCTCCGCTCCGCGCTGGCTCCTGGTCAGGGTTTCGGGCCGCTCGAAGCGCCCCAGGTGGGAACGATTGGGGTCGCTCCGTGCTGTTCTTTTCCTGCCTGGGCAGGGAGCTGGCGGTAGGTAGAGGCACTGCGGCCGGCGGCATCTGCGCGCCGACTAACCTCGTGTAACGGCGCGCGGGTTGAGAGGGGCGCATCGTCGCCTTGAACGGGCGGCCCTTCGACCAACTTCTGCACACCGGCGATTATGAGCGCAAGGACAACGGGTTCGTAAGTCAACTGGTCTCTAAGATGCTGGTTACAGAAGACCAGTTCCACCCTGCTCTGCCCTCCGAGGGCTTTGGCACGGTGCCAATATGGCTCTAGTCAACAAGGCTATGCCTGGGTTCAGGGCTCCCGCGAAAATTATCAGTGCCCAAGATGGCAGTCAAGATGGGCGGAGGCGATATTTGGCTACGCGGATCACCGGTAGCGGGCGCCCGGGCGTAGCCGGCGATGTTGGGCGACGTAGGTCTCGTAGACCGCGGTGGGCACCTTGAGCCACCAGCGTTCGAACAGCCTGTACTCGCCGGCGCTCACCAAATGGGCCGCCAGGTCCGGGCGCTGTGCCCTAACGAAACGCCGACCACGCGCCGCGTGCAGTGGGTCGGACACGATAGCCAGTCGGTCGAAGCCCTCGACCATGGGCAGGGATAACTCGATGTTCTGCCAAGTGCTCTTGGCCTTGGTCTCAGTCCGCACCGATGTAGCCGGCACGCCGAGCTGCATCGCGTAAGCCGCCATCGTTTCTGCTTCAGACGGCCGGCCCCGCGACGGCCCGCCGGAGAACACGATCCTTTCGGCGCCCAGGCTGGCGAAGGCGCGCTTCGCCATGTCCGTGCGCCATTTCTGGATGGGGTGCAGTCTCCCGTCCCGCCTAGCCGGGAAGCCGAGCACTACGACCGCGCAGCGCCCAGGCACGTGTCCCTTGCCTAAGAACCTTTTCGACGCCCGCCAGTGCAGCGCCTCGGACAAGAGCACAGTCCCTAGGACACCCGAGACCACGATCAGTGCAGCCTTTACCGGTCTCATTGCCGGGCCCGCGCCTCGGCGCCAGCGGTAGTCGTCTTTCCGCCCCGTCGCCCCGCCGCTCCGCAGCTCCGCCGCTCCGCAGCTCCGCCGCTCCGGTCGGGGGGCGGCCGTGGCAAGAGGTCCTCTGTGGTCGATGGGAAAAGGGTACCCGAGACTTCGCCTTAGCCGTGGTGATTGGAGTCGATAAAGAGGCGTAGGGCGCAGAAGGTCTCCACGTCGGAGCTTTCCGGGGCGCCCTGTTGGTCGGGGTAGTGTGGGAACCTGGCCCACTGCGGGTCGGCATGAGGACCAACCCGGTGCCCGGCGACGCAGGCACAGTTGGCATTTGAGCTCAGGTACGCGATAAGTACGGAAGGCTCGCTGCTCGTGAGCTCTGTGCCGGGCCGACGGGGTGCGCCGTTCTTGGCCGGTACGCTCCAACTTACTCCGACGAGGGGAGCTACCCTGCTGCCCGACCAACCTGGTCAACTTCGGTGACGCTGTCAACTTCCCTCGAATGTTCGGCCTGGTCCTGATCGTTTTCGGTGCAGCCACCCTTGTGCACCTGTTGGTAGTCAGCGTGCCGAGATCCCGGACGGAGATGGGCCTGCTCAAAGCCCTTGGCTTCGTTCGCCGGCAAGTGGCCCTCTTTGTTTCGTGGCAAACCACGACCGTCGCTCTCGTCGGCGTCATCGTAGGGCTACCAATCGGTACCGCCGTCGGCCGGCTGGTCTGGCGTGGCCTTGGCGGCAACATAGGCGTTCTGCCGTGACCGTGGTCACGGCTGAGGACGTCGTTGAGGTGGCGGTGGGGACCATCCCGTTAGCAATTTTGCTGGGTATTGCCTCAGCTTTGGTCGCTGCGAGGTCGCGCCCGGCGAACCTCCGGCAATTTCAAGGGGACTTTTGGACTTCAAGGGCAGTCTGCTCACGCTTCGCTGCCTTCTCTGAGCCGAGATCCTCACTGGGCTCTTCAGACCCTTACGCCATATTTAGCAGGGAGCACCGTCCTGTACTCTCAGTAAGTTCAGGCCCCATGAGCGACGGCCCGAGGGGCAAGCTGTTGTACCGCGGCAGCACCGGCTTTTTGCGGCGGGTGCCGTTGGTGGCGGTGGCCGTTGGTGGTTTAGCGGCCAGATCACCCCTTCTCGGCACCTTTCCGCCTTCCGCCAGTTAGCATGCCGTCGTGCCTGCGGCAGCACTGACGGACGCTGAGGTGGAGCGCTTCGTCGCTGACGGCGTAGTGCTTCTCAAAGGGGCCTTCCCCCGTGAGCTTGCCGACGAGTGCCGCACCACCGCTTGCCGGCGTCGGTCCTATCGACCCCAGCCGTCCAGCCGCTGAGCGCTCGCCCGTCGAAGAGGCGGTGCGCTGGGCATTATCGGCCTGAACATTGCGATCACAGCCTGCTACCGAGCACCTTACGCGCCCTCAGTTCTGTGCCCAAGGCCATCCGGTTGGCCGCTCGATGACCCGTGCCCGCTATCGCCGATCACGAGCGGCCCCAGAGGACGCCGCTCGTACCGCAACATGACGACCCCGTTGCCGAAAGTGTGCGTCTCAATCAGCCCCAACGGGACCTTCGCGTCCGACGGCCGGAGCATCGGCGTGCCACGTCCGATCACCACGGGGTGGACGTAGAGGCGGTACTCGTCGATCAGGTCGTGACTGGCGAACTCCGCGGCCAGGTCGGCGCCGCCGAGGACGAGGTCTCCACCAGGCCGTGCCTTGAGGGCGAGCACCTCGGCCGGCACCACATCGGCGACGACCGTCGCGTTCCACTCGGCCCGCTCCAGAGTGCGCGAGTAGACGACCTTCGGCATGTCCCGCCAGATCCGCGCGAACTCGACGACCGTCGGCGGGGCGGCCGGGCCCTGGTCGGCGGTCGGCCAGAAGTCAGCCATCAGCTCGTACGTGACCCGACCTTCGAGGAAGCCGCCGGCGCCGGCCAGCCAGCCGTTCAAGTGGCGATGCAGCTCGTCGTCGACCATGTGCCAGTCGATCTCGCGGTCCGGCCCTTCCATGTAGCCGTCGACCGACACCGAGATCATCCAGATGATCTTGCGCACCGGTCAGTCCCGGGCTCGGGAGGTCATCTCGATCTCAACCGCGGTGTCGAACCGCCGCTCGGCCATCGCACCAGGCTAGGTCGCCAGCCAAGCCCCCCTCCGCGCCAGTACGACGCCGACTCGGTACCCGCCTCGTCGCCCGGCAACACTGCCTGGTGAGGCACGCCGATCGGCAGATCCGGGTCGTCGCGATCAGCCGGTTACTTTCCGAGCTGCGGCGTAAGTCCGTCCACGTGCATCTCGTAATACTCGTTGTTCGCCCATGGTCCGACCGCGCCTTCAACCACCTCACGCACGGCTTCGACCGATTCGCCTTCCCAGATGCAGATGCCGAGCCCGTGATCGTTGGTGGCCGCATGGATTGGCAACGCAACGTGGGAAGGAAGCCCGGCTTCGAGTGCCTTGGCCTCCGCGGCCTGAAAGCCTTCGGGGTCGTGAACTCTGTGGATGACTGTCACAAACACGGGTTTACCGTCCCTTCGTCGGGGTGACTGCGCGGAAGCGCGGCACCCATTATTAGCACACCCTACGATCACCGCTCTGGTGTGACTAAGCACCACCACGTCGCGGCGACAGATTGCCCGATCGGGAGCGCCACCGTCGGCTACCAGCGGCGACGCCGGGCCCGCCCATATCGACCGTTATCTTGAGCACCCGAGGAAGAACCCCTGGTGAGACTGGGTTTTCTTCGCTCGGCCCTCTGAGCCGGCGCCCGCGCGTGGCGGCGCTCACCGAAGAGGTCTTCGACCGCGTGGGCGGTTTCATGCTCGGCAACCTGCTGACCTCGGTCATGTCCGGGGTGGGCACCTTCATCTGGCTGACCTTCTTCGGCGTTCCCTGCCCGCTGCTCCTAGCCCTCCTCGTGGCCTTGTTCGACCTCGTCCCAACCATCGGCTCGACGGTCGCCGGCATCGTGGTGACGGCCGCTGTGACCTGGGCTCCTGCTTCCGCCGCCGGTTCCGCCTAAAGTCCCGCCTGGGAGCCGCCGAGTAAAGTTTGTGCCGGACGATGCCGGCCAAAGCTTGCACCGGGGCTCGGGTTTTTCGGGCGTGCCGTGGGTGGCAGCGGATGACGGGCACCGTCCGGCCAAGGGCAAATGCCGGGCCCGGTACTGCCTACCTGCTAACTTACGGTGCCGGTACCAGGTCGTCTCTAAGGGATTTAGTAGCACAATGACGTCGAATTTAGCCACGCGGGCCGAGCCACTGCCGGCAACGAGGGGCCTCATGCATGACAGGGACTTCCTCAAGATGTTCCTGAGCGAAGGTTCCGCCGGCATCGGGTCGCAGGTGAGCCTTCTCGCCTTGCCCCTTACCGCCATTGTCCTCTTGCATGCCAGCGCTCTTCAAGTGGGGGTGCTCTCGGCTCTGGGCACCATCCCCTACCTCTTGTTCGGTCTGCCCGTAGGTGTCTGGCTGGAGCGGGGCCGGCGGCGCCCGGTGCTTTTGTACTCGGCCATCGGGAGGGCGGGGGTGCTCGGGGCCGTGCCCGTGCTCTGGGCGCTCGGCCACCTCGACGTCGAGGTCCTGTACGTGGTCGCCTTGCTCGTGGGCCTCATGACAACTTTCTACGACATCGCCTGGCAGGCGTACCTGCCATCCCTGGTGGGGACGTCCCGGCTGCACGAGGCCAGCGCCCGCCTTTCGCTCTGTGACTCCGGCTCCCAGCTGTTAGGGCCCGGCTTGGCCGGCTTACTGATCAAGGCTCTATCCGCACCGGTGGCTCTGCTGGTGGACGCCCTAGGCTTCGTGGTGGCGGGCCTTTCCATGAAGCGCATCCGCCGGCCCGAACCGGTCGTCCCCCTCCCCGAGAACGTGCCCGGCATGTGCAAGCAGATGGCCGAGGGCCTGCGGTTCGTCGCCGGTCACAACCTGTTGCGCTGGACGGCGGTCTACGTGGGGGCCACCAACGCCGTGGGGGCGGCCCTCAACGTTGTCCTAGTGCTCTTCGAGGCCAGGGTGCTGCACTTCTCCGCCGGCACGATCGGTGCGGTCTTCCTCCTCGGCAACTTCGGGTTCGTCTTGGGAGCGCCAATGGTACGTCGGGTCACCGCCCGCCTGGGGATAGGGCGGACGATGCTCGTGGGTGCCCTGCTCGGCGGGGCGGCCCCACTTCTGTTCCCTATGGCGAGGCCGGCCGACGCCGTCCCCGTGCTGGTGGTGGGATGGTTCATGCGGGCACTGGCATCTCCGTTCTACGGGGTCAACCAGGTCAGCCTGCGCCTTGCCATCACGCCGGCCCCGCTCCTGGCCCGGATGACCGCCACCATGAAGTTCTTCGTCATGGGGGCCATGCCCCTAGGGTCCTTCCTCGGTGGCGCCCTGGCGGGCAGCGTGGGCACCCGGTCCACCTTGTGGCTCATAGCCGGAGCGTCGGCGTTGTCGGTCCTTGCCGTGGCCGCCACCAAGTTGCGCGAGGTTTCGACGCCGCCCGAAGAGCTGCGGCCCGGGTTCGTGGCCCTGAGCACGTCCTAGGACGGGATTACCCGACCCATGACGCCGAGAGCCTGCCGCACTCTCGTCGTCGGGCACGCCGGGGGGCACCGGTAGACAAGGAACTCCCGGCGCCGCTCGGTGTGCCCCAACCGGGCGGATCGGGCGGCGAGCTGGACATCCCTCCGCTGACGCCGCCCCCCAGCGGGCGTTGTCGCCGATGAACGTGGATTGGTGCCGGGTGTTGCTGGCGGCGACGTGTTCATTGACCGCCATTACCTTGTTGTCTCTGTGGGTAATTCCCTATTATCTCCGGGCGCAGCGGCTGCTTTGGGGACTTACTTACGCGCGGGCTCAGTCTTCGCTGGAGTGTTTGCGGTTTCATGCCGAAAAACGATCGGAAAAGCAAAAAGCTCTGGGACAGACGCCTGTTACCCGTAAGGAAATGCAAAAGGCGGCGTGGTGGCGGGGGGCTAATGGCGGGCTGCTACCTACTAATTGGATCCGCTGTGGCGCGCCCATCCCAGCCGGCGCGGAAAGAGCCAGATCTGCGGTGCGATCGGCGATCTCCCGGTGCATGCTGCCAAGCCGACCACTTTCGTACGTGGGAGCACGTTCCTCGAAGGCGGCGACATCGCGCTGAGGAGCAGGAGCGCTGCGGTCGGGGCCGGCAGTACCGGGGGCCCTGTCGCCGGCGGCAGCGCTCTCGATGGGCACGGAGCGAGTCTCGCGCCGGCGAGGCACCGATGAGCCCTGACCGCCGGCGACGTCCAACCTCTGATGGCAGAGGTCGCACTCGAGTTGCCACCGGTACGCTTCAAGGCGATGCCTATGCGCGAGGCCTCCGTGGCCCTACCTGACCTGGAGCCCTTCCGGCGGGAGCTGACCGGTTATTGCTACCGGATGCTCGGGTCGGGCTTCGAAGCCGAGGACGCCGTCCAGGAAGCAATGCTGCGGGCCTGGCGCAACGCTGCCGGGTTCGAAGGGCGTTCCAGCCTTCGTTCGTGGCTGTACCGGATCGCCACCAACGTGTGCATCGACATGCACCGCCAGGTCCAGCGACGCGCCCGGCCCATGGAGATGGGCCCGGCCTCGCCTCCTGACGAGTCATTTCTCGGGCCCATGCTGCCCGAAGCCACCTGGGTCACCCCCGTCCCCGATGCCCGGGTGGCGCCCGAGGGGGCCGACCCGGCCGAGGTGGCCGCCTACCGGGAGTCCGTCCGGCTGGCCTTCGTCACGGCCCTGCAGCACCTACCGCCCCGTCAGCGCTCTGCACTGATCCTGTGCGAGGTGCTGCGCTGGCAGGTGGCCGAGGTGGCCGAGCTTCTCGGCACGAGCGTGGCTGCGGTCAACAGCGCTCTTCAGCGGGCTCGGGCCACCCTGGGCGCCTTGCCGGCCGAGGCCCGGCCGGCGCCGCTGGGCGACGCTGATGCCGAACTGTTGAAGCGCTATGTGGACGCCTTCGAGCGCTACGACATCGAGCGCTTGGTGACGTTGCTGCACGAGGATGCCGTGCAGTCGATGCCGCCGTTCGCCATGTGGGTCCGGGGGGCGGGCAACATCGCCCGGTTCATGGTAGAGCCGGGGCCGAGCGGCTGCCGGGGTTCGCGTCTCGTGCCCACGTCAGCCAACGGCTGCCCGGCTTTCGGCCAGTACCGGCCCGACCCGGCCGGCGGGTTCGCCCCGTGGGCCCTTCAGGTCCTGGAGATCTCAGAAGGAAAGATAACCGGTATGGCGTGGTTCCTGGCCCTGTTGAGCCCCGAACGGCTATTCCCCGAGTTCGGCCTGCCCCTCAATCTCGGCTCCTAATGGACCGGCCAGTTCGAGCAGCTCCCGGAGCGTCGGCAGGACGTGGGTGAGGATGGCCCTGCCCCCCAACCGAGACGCCGCCAGGGACAGACGGGCCACGTCGTCCACGGTCCCCACGTCGGGCTCGCCCGGTCCCTCCAGCACAACGGTCGCCAATGGCATACCGTCAGGGCCGACGACAGTTACGCGGCACCATGGCTTAGCGGGGCACATTCACCCAAGTTGACGGCCCATGGCCGGCGATCTCATCGTCTGTCCCTCGGGGACCGATGAGTGCCCCGCCCCCGGGCCGTCACAGCAGATGACCGATTTCCCTTAAAGAAAAGGAAAGATGACATGACCTCACGCAGCGCTGCTCCTATCGGCTCGCCATGCTGGGCCGACCTGTGGACGTCCGATGTCGAAGGTAGCCGTAAGTTTTACGCCGACCTGTTGGGCTGGGAAGCCCAGGAGCCGAGCCCGGAGTTCGGCGGCTATTTCATGTTCACCCGCAACGGTGCGCCTGTGGCCGGGGGTATGGGCGACATGGGCGATATGAAGGCCGATAACTCTTGGAAGGTTTACCTGGCCACCGATGACATTGCCAAGACGCTCGAAACGGCCGAGGCAGAGGGCGCCCGGGTGGTGGCGCCGGCCATGGCGGTCGCCGACCTCGGCACCCAGGCCGTCCTCATCGACCCGACCGGCGCCACTGTGGGGGCATGGCAGCCCGGGACCTTTCATGGGTTCAGTGTCATCGACGAGCCCGGTGCGCCCGACTGGTTCGAACTGCTTACCCGGGACTACGCCAAGGCGGTGGCGTTCTACCGCTCCGCGTTCCGCTGGGACACCAACACGGTCGGCGACAGCGACCAGTTCCGGTACAGCGTCATGCGCAACCCGTCCGGCGACGGTGAGCTGGCCGGCATCATGGACGCCGGCGCCTTTTTGCCCGATGGCCTGCCTTCACACTGGTCGGTGTACTTCGAGGTCGACGGTATAGACGCCACCGCCGAGCGGGCTGTGGCCCTCGGCGGCTCGGTCGTTACGGCCCCCCAGGACACCCCCTATGGCCGCCTGGCCACGCTCACCGACACGGCGGGCGCCCATTTCAAGCTGCGCTCAGTGAAGCGGTAGGTGGTCCATGCGCGACGGCCTGACCAGGACCGGGCCCGACCGGCTGCACGCTGTGGCCGACAGCCACGTCGGGCCCGACCCGGTGCCGGGCCTGGTGGCGCTGGTGGCCCGGGGCTAGGGGACGAACCGCGAATTCGGGTTCCCCGGCCTGGTCGGGTGACCGGATCGGGTGTACCGTCCTAAGGTGCAGCCGCGGAGCCTAACGCCCCGGACACGAGCCAGCCCCCGGCGGGCGGCAGCGTCGCCGGACTTGTTGGCCGATAACGTCGAGGCCTACATCGCTGGTGACCGCAGGCGGGCGCTGGCGGCCGGGTCGCCGATGCTCGACCGGGTTTCGGGCGCGGCGATCTTCGCCGACATCTCCGGTTTCACGCCCCTCACTGAGGCACTGGCCGCCGAGCTGGGGCCGCAACGGGGGGCCGAGGAGCTCACGGCCGTGCTCAACATGGTCTTCGATGCCGTGCTGGGCGAGCTGCACCGCTTCGGCGGCAGCGTCATCTACTTCAGCGGCGACGCCGTTACGTGCTGGCTCGATGGCGACGACGGTGTGCTGGGAGCGGCCTGTGGGCTCGAGATGCAGCAGGCCATGGCGCGCGTCCAGACGGTCTCCACCACTGGAGGCTCCACCATCCAGCTCGGGATGAAGGTGGCGGTGGCCGCCGGAAACGCTCGCCGGTTTGTGGTGGGCGACCCTGATATCCAGCTCATCGACGCCCTGGCCGGCGCCCTGATGGACCGCTTGGCGAGGGCCGAGCACCATGCCGAAAGGGGCGAAGTCGTCCTCGACTCGACGACGCTCGACGCGCTCGCCGGCCGGGTGGAGCTCGCCCTGGTCCGCGGCGAGGGGCTCGATCGGGTTGGTGTGGTCGGTGCCATGCCCGGCTCCCTGCCCCCGGCGCAGCCGCCGCTGGCCTACGCCAGACTGCCCAAATCAGTCGTCCGGCAATGGCTTCTTCCCGCCGTGTACGAACGGGTGGGCGCCGGTCGGGGCGAGTTCCTCTCCGAGCTGCGACCGGCCGTGCCCATGTTCGTCCGCTTCGGTGGCATCGACTACGACAATGACGACGAGGCCCACCTCCTCCTCGACCACTTCATCCGGCGAGCGCAGCGGGTCATCGACGGGTACGGCGGCAACCTTCTCCAGCTCACGATCGGCGACAAGGGCGCCTACATCCACGCCGTCTTCGGTGCGCCGCTGGCTCACGAGGACGACGCCGCCCGGGCCTGTGCGGCCGCGCTCGATGTCCTGGACCTGGAGACCGGGACCGCCGTCACGGGCCTGCAGGTGGGCGTGGCCCAGGGCCGGCTGCGCAGCGGGGCCTACGGCCACCGTCACCGCCGCGCCTTCTCCTGTCTCGGCGACCCTGTCAACCTGGCCGCCCGGTTGATGTCAGCCGCTCCACCGGGCCAGATCTACGTGACGTCCGATGTGGCACGCGACGCCGGCGGCAGTTTCAGTTTCGACGACCTCGCCGACCTGACGGTGAAAGGTAAGGCGGCGCCCGTGAAGGCCTGCCGGCTGACGGGACGCAGCCGCAGCGCCGAGTACCGCCAGCGCCGCCCCGTCCACCCTCTCGTTGGCCGGGCGGGCGAACTGGCTAGCCTGCTCGAGCTGGCGGAGCGGGCCTGGGCCGGCCACGGACAGGTCGTCGGTATAGAGGCTGAGGCCGGCATGGGCAAGTCGCGGTTGGTCGACGAAGCTATGCGCCTGCTGGGCGAACGCGGCCTGTCGACCTACGCCGGAGCAGCGGCCTCGGTGGGGTCGCGCACCAGTTACCTCGCCTGGCAAGGGATCTGGGCGGCGTTGCTCGGGGTCAGCGCGGAGGGCGACCCGACGCCGGACCTGGAGCGCGCCCTGGTTGCCGTTGACCCCGGCCTGCTCCCACGGCTCCCGTTGCTCGGGACCGTCCTCGGCACCACCATCGACGACAACGAGCTGACACGGGCTTTCGACGCCAAGCTGCGCAAGACGTCGCTCGAGTCGCTACTGCTGGGTTACTTGACGCGGCGGGCCGAGAACGAGCCCGTCGTCCTGCTGCTCGAGGACTGCCACTGGCTGGACCCGCTCTCAGTGGACCTGCTGTTCGTCCTCGCCCGGGCCGTCGCGGCCCTTCCCGTGCTCATTGTCCTGACCTACCGGCCCGGCTCGTTCAGCGCCCCCGCGCTCGCGTACACCACGGTCGTGGCGTTGGACCGGCTCGACGCTCCGAGCTGCCGCCAGCTCGTCACCGCCCGCCTGGCCGAGCTGTACGGCCCGGAGATGACAGCCCCCGACAGTCTGCTCACCCGGCTTACGGACCGGGCCGAGGGCAACCCCTTCTACCTCGAGGAACTGGTCAACTACCTGCATGCCGAGGGGGCGGACCTGTCCGACGGCTCGGCCGCGTCGGTCGAGTTGCCCGCCAGCCTGGCCACCCTGGTGCTCTCACGCATAGATACCTTGGCCGAGCCTCCCCGCCGCACGCTGAAGGTGGCCAGTGTCATCGGGCGGGAGTTCGGCGTGGGCGTGCTCACCGGGGCCTACCCGGACCTGGGGGCCGAACGGCAGGTGACCGGGTACCTCCGCCGGCTGTGCGCCTTAGACCTGGTGGTGCACGAAGCACCGTCCGCTGACGGCTATGCCTTCAAGCACGCCGTCATCCGAGAGGTCGCCTACGACAGCCTGCCCTTCGCCTTACGCAGCGTGCTGCACGGCCGTATCGGTTCCTGGCTGGAGATCAGCGAACCGCAGGCCCTCGACCTGCTCGCCCACCACTTCTGGCACAGCACCGAGGAGGACAAGAAGCGGGACTACCTGCTCCAGGCGGCGGAGGCGGCCCAGGCCCGTTTTGCCAACGATGCCGCGGTCGACTACTTCCGCCGGGTCGTTCCCCTTCTGACGGACGAGGCCCGCGGGCCTGTGCTGCTGAAGCTGGGCTCCGTCCTCGAGCTACGCGGGGACTGGGCCGACGCCGAGGCGGTATTCGGGGACGCGCTCGAACTGGCCGAAAGACGCCAGGACGTCATCGCCGCCGCCCGGGCGCGGGCGGCGCGGGCGGACACGGTGCGCAAGCAAGGGCGTTTCGACGCAGCCGTGGCCGACCTCGACCTGGCCGGGCGCAGTTTCGGGGCGGCCGGCGATGACGCCGGGCTGGGCCGCGTTGCTCATCTACGAGGGACCATCGCCGCCCAGAGGGGTGACTACGCCGAGGCGCGGGCGCAATACGAGGCCAGCCTCGCCATCAGGATGGCCTTGGGGGACGGGCCGGCCGAGGCGTCAGTGCTAAGCAACCTCGCCATAGTCGCCGAGTACGAAGAAGATTATGGGCGTGCCCAGGAGCTCAACGAGCAGGCGCTCTATTTGCGCACGCGGCTTGGGGACCGCTGGGGGATCGGGGTGTCCCGCAATAATCTCGGCATGATCGCCCACCTGAAGCGTGACTACGGCGCCGCCCGGTCGCACCTCGAAGAAGCGCTGAGGATCGAGCTCGAGGTCGGGGACTCGTGGATGGTCGCCATGGCCCGGCACAACCTCGCCAATACGACCCGGGAGCTCGGGGATCTGGCCGCGGCGTGCCGGAACTATTCCGAGGCGCTGGCCACGTTCGGGCTCACCGGGGACAAGTGGGCGGAGTGCATTTTGTTTGAGGACCTGGCCATGACCCTGGCCGGAGACGACCCCCGGGCGGCGCTGCAGCTGGTCGGTGCGGCGGAGGCGATCCGGGAGGCGATCGGGTCGCCCCGGGTGGCCGCCGTCCAGGCTGAGCTCGACGAACGGCTGGGATCGGCCCGTGAGGCTCTGGGCGACCAGGCGCCGGTCGAGCACGCCACGGGCAAAGAACTCGGCGCTGACGCCTCCTTCCAGCTGGCGCTGCGGCTATGCCGGGCCAGGATTGGCCCATAGGAGTTAGGGGGCGAAATAGCGCGCCGAGCAATCAGGCGCGCATCTTTTGCAAAAGCGGGCACGAGGTGCTTCTGCTTACTCTCCGTGGCCGAGGATACGCGGATACAATTCGGTCCCTCTCTTGCCTTGCGCTGGGCGTTGGTCCTCGTTAGGGTCCCGGCTAGGCTAGGTCAGCTGGTCCTCTCATGCCAATGAAGGGGGACCTAAAGGGAGGTCCACGAATGTCGGCTCGCCTCGTCCGTCGAGCACTGCTGGCCGCCACCGCAGTGGTGGCATCCATCGGCGCCATGGTCGCCGTCCCCCTCGACGTCACCCAGGCGAGCGCCCAACCCTCCACGGACGTCTGGTCTGTCTCCGGGCCGAGCAGCGGCACCACCAATCTCTTGAGCGATGGCGCAAACGGGGACCCGAGCTTCAGCTATTACGACTGCAATCCCGCGGATCCCTTTGCGGGCTGCGGCGAAGACGAAAGCCTTGGGTTCACGAGCGGCGCGACGTGGACGTTCCAGGCCACCGCACTACAGGCCGAGACGGTCTCCTGGACGTACGTCTGGACGGGCAGCCATTCCTGTTTCGACGCCACGGCGACTTTGCAGGCCTTCACCTCAATAAACGGGGCGACCACGCTCGTGAGCGCGAGCAACATTGGGTGCTCTTTCTCTTACCAGAACACCTACATGTTCTCGGACCTGAGCCAGGGCGAGACGTACGGCTTTTACGTGTCCGGCTCCAACTACGACGAGTACCCATTCCTCGAGGGGACGTTTACCCTCGAGCCGCCGCCGCCGCCGGCCGCGCCGACCGGGCTCGTCGCTACCGCGGTTGGCAACGGCGCCGTAAACCTCACGTGGAGCGCACCTCCGGGAGGAACGAGCCCGACGAGCTACGAAGTCTTCGCCGGCACGGGCCCAGGGGATGAGACCGCCACTCCCATCAGCACGGTCACCGCCCCGGCCACCAGCACGACGGTCACCACCCTGGCCGGCGGGACGCCATTTACCGATGGCACCCCTTATTACTTCACGGTCGAGGCGCTCAACGGCTCGACGGCCAGCGGGGCCTCCAATGAGGTGAGCGCGACGCCTTCGGTCCTTCAGCCGAACACGTCGTGGTTCAATGCCCAGCCCGTGGTGCTCACCCCGAACGCGTCTGGAGGCGGTGGGACCGGCAGCACCAGCGAGAGCATCGACCAAACGGGGGAGTCGCTCTGGTACGAGGTCCCCGTCCAGCCGGACCAGCAGGTCCAAGTCTCACTGGCCAACGTGCCGGCCGACTACGACATCGCCGTTTTCTCCGACATCAGCCAGGCGTTCTCCTCGGAGACCTCCTCCACGCCAAACCTGTTGGCTCTCGGTGCCGAGAACCCGGGCGACGCGGCCAGTGCCTCGGCCTTCAGCGCCAGCGCGTTCAGTGCCTCGGCCTTCTCCGCCTCGGCTTTCAGCGCCAGTGCCTTCAGCCCGTCCGCCTTCAGCCCCAGCGCGTTCAGTGCCAGCGCCTTTAGCGCCAGCGCGTTCAGTGCCTCGGCCTTCAGTGCCAGCGCGTTCAGTGCCAGCGCCTTCAGCGCCAGCGCGTTCAGTGCCTCGGCCTTCAGTGCCAGCGCGTTCAGTGCCAGCGCCTTCAGTGCCGCCTACGCCGACGCTCAGATCGACAGCCTGTTGGCGGTCAGCACGGCGCCCGGCGCGGTTTCTAAGTCCGTAACCGTCGACACCTGGAACAACACGGGCCACTTCTACGTCCGGATCTCGGGCAACAATGGGGCGTTCGCTCCCTCACAGCCGTTCAGCCTGGCCGTCACCACAACAGGCAGCGCCTGTTCAGCCCTCACCACGCCCATAAACACCGCCACCCTTTACAACACCAGCACCACCGGCGGCACCATCAGCGGCGCCGGCGGGCCGGCTCGCCAGACCGTCATCGTCGAGGACTCAGCGCTGATGACCGCGGACTACCCGAGCGACCCTGACCTCAGCAGCCTGAGCGGGTCACTGTCGAGTTTGGCCGCGGCGACCGACGGTGTGGTGGTGGACGTCAGCCTGAGCCCTCAGATCGACGCCCTAATCAGCCAAGCCCAGGCGCCGGCGAACGCAGGCTGCCCCTACGCAGAGAACCTGGTGGCCCAGGCGATCCAGGACGTAATAAATACCTACCGTGTCACCACCACCAATTTGAAGTACGTCGTCATCGTGGGTGACGACGACGTCATCCCCTTCTTCCGCTACCCGGACAACGCCGGTCTGGCCCCCGAATCGGACTACGAGCCGCCGCTGCTGTCGACCACGCCTGCGGGCGCCGCTCTGCAGGGCAACTACTACCTGAGCGACGATCAGTACGGCGCCTCCAGCGAATTGACGGTCCAGGGCACCACCGTCCCCCTTCCGAGCGCCGCCGTAGGCCGTCTCGTGGAGACACCGAGCGACATCGTGACCACAATCAAAAACGACGTGAACTCGACCGACACGGGGCTGAACACGATAGCGCCCAAGTCGTCCCTGGTCACCGGCTACGACTTCATGCAACCGCCGGCAACCCAGGTCGCATCGGCCTTCGCCACCGGCGTGGCTCCGGGGCCGAACAGCACATTGATCACCAACGACGGCGTGGCCCCCAGCAGCACTTGCGATTCACAATCACTGGCCCCTGGCCCCACCTGCTCTTGGAGCGCTGCCGACCTCACGACCTCGCTCTTCGGCAGCCATCACGACCTGGTCTTCCTCGGCGCCCACTTCAGCGCCAACAACCTTCTGGCCGCCGATGATACGACGACACTGACGACAAACCAGTTCGCCAGCCAGGTGGGGACGACGCTGTCGGGCTCGCTCGTGCTTAGCGCCGGCTGCCACTCCGGTTACAACATCGACGGCCTCGACGCCGTCCCGGGTGTCACGGACCCGCTCGCCTGGCCCCAGGCCTTCACAGAGGCAGGGGCGACCTTGATCGCGGGCACCGGGTACCAGTACGGCGACACCAACTACGTCGCCTACAGCGACGAGATCTATGTCCTGCTCGCCCAACAACTCGGTTACGAGCCTGGGACCAGCCCTGGCCCGGTGCCCATCGGTTCGGCCCTGCTCGGTGCCAAGTTGCAGTACCTTGCCGGTCTCGACGAGTTGAACGGGGTCGAGGAGAAGGCCCTTTCGCAGATCACGCTTTACGGCCTGCCGATGCTCGGCATACAGGAGACCAACGAGGTGCCGGCGCCCGGCGGCAATTCGAGCAGTGTCTTCACCTCCCCGCCGTCCGGGGTGCAGGTGGTGCAAGCACCGACCACCCCTACCTCCAACCCGGGTTCGGCCCTCCAGCTCGAAGTGGCCAGCATCAACGTGGCCCCGACGCTGACTACGAAGCACGCTCCAGCTCCGAACAGCTCTTACACCTACGACGCCGGCCCGGCGGGCCAGGTCGCCGACCCCGGGGGCCCGGTGCTCCCACTCCAATTCGAAGACGTCAACCAGGCGGGAGAAACCTTGCGCGGTGTGGGCTTCTGGAGCGGCACCTATGCCGACAGCACGGCGACGCCGCTCACCGGGGACCCGGCGACCGACACCGGTAACCCGAACATCGTCCCGTTCACCTCGCCCGTGTTCTTCCCCCAGTCATTGTGGAACCCGAACTACTTCCCGACTTTGTTCAACGGAGGCGATACCGAACTGGCGTTGACGCCGGTCCAGTACGACGGCAACGGGACCGCCGACGACATGAGGACGTACAGCAACCTCGGCCTGAACCTCTTCTACAGCGACAACACCTCGACCTATACGGACCTCGAGGGCAACAACTATGTCCCTGCCCTCGCCGCGCCGCCGACCATCAGCGACGTGACGAGCAGCGTCAACGGGGACCAGGTGGCGGTCTCCGCCCAAGTGAGCGGTGACCCTTCGGCCGGCATCCAGGAGGTCTGGGCCACTTATACGGACACTTCGCCCGGGCCGCTTTACGGTACCTGGCAGTCCGTAGCCCTCCAGCAGCCCGGCGGTAGCGGGACTCTGTGGTCAGGGACCATCACCGACGCTGCCGGCGGCCAGACAGGCGACCCGGCGGCGGACATGCAGTTCATCGTCCAGGCCGCGAACGGTGTCGGCGAGGTCAGCATGGACAACAACGACGGTTACTATTTCACGCCGTCGGTCAACCCCGGCTCGCAACCGGCACCCGGGACCTCGACGACGAGCTTCAACCTCTCGATCAGCGCCCCGGGAAGCGGGCCGTACCAGGGCAGCGTCTCGGTGTCGGCCACGCTGGCCCCGACGACCGGCAACCTTTCCGCGGCCGTCCCGGGCGAAGACATCACGTTCGACCTCGGTACGTCGACGGTGAGCGCACCGATCGTGGCCAACTCGGGTGACACCTCCGGCACGGCGACGGCGACGGTCCCGCTGACCCAAACGCCCGGCAGCTACACGCTCAGCGCCACGTACGGCGGCGACCCACAGGACCAGCCGGCTGCTCAGAGCACCTCGTTAACGATCAACAAGACGTCGACCAGCCTGCAATTGCTGACGGCGCCGTCGAAAATCGTGGCCGGGCAGGACAACGGGGTGACGGCGCAACTGAAGGCGACAGTCGGCTCGCCCGGCGTCAGCGTGGCCTTGCCGCAGGAGCCCGTCTACTTCGTCCTCTCCAACAGCGGCGGCCCAGTCCTCACCACAGTCGGCATAACCAATACCAACGGCGTGGCGTCGGCGGGCGTGCTCAACGTACCGGCTGCCGACACCGGGACCAGCGTCACGAACGACACCATCACGGCGTATTTCGCCTCGAACATCCCGCTGGCCGGCGGCACCTCTTACAACGCCACCGACCCCGCTTATGCGCCGTCGACCAGCAGCATGTCGCCGGTGAACAGCGTCACCGCGCCGCCTTCGATCGTCATCAGCGCACCCAGTTCGGTGCCGACCACCGGTACGTACACGCCGGTCACGTATACGGCGACCGTCCATAACTACGACGGGAGCACCGGCACACCGTCGTGCACGCCCGCCTCCGGCGCCGGCTTCCCGTTGGGCTCCACCACCATCTCGTGCTCGACGACTGACAAGTACGGTAACACCGCCACGGCCACGGCCGCCGTCGACGTGACGCCGGCCCCGCTCACCTTGACGATCTCGGGCACCCAGACCTATGGGTCCCCGCCGATGTTTGCTTACAGCGCCGCCGGCCTCGTGGGCAAGGACACGACGACGGTGATCACGGGGACATTGACCTGCTCCACGACACCCGCTACGAGCAGCTCCAGCCCGGTGGGTACTTATGCGATCGCCTCGTGCTCGGGCTTGACTGTCCCCTCCTACTACACCGCCATCGCCTCCGATTACAAGCTCGGGAGCCTGATAATCGGCACCGCACCGCTAACCGTCACCGCATCGAGCGCCACCGTCAGCTACGGACAGGCACCACCGCAGATCACGGCAAGTTACAACGGTTTTGTTCCCGGCGACAGTTCTTCGTCCCTGACGGCACGGCCAACGTGCTCCACCACGGCGACGCAGACCTCGCCGCCCGGCACATATCCCACGACTTGCACAGGTGCCGTTGATGTCAACTACTCGCCTATCAACTACGTGAAGGGGACGGTGACGGTCACGCCGTCTACCATGCTGGTGCTCGGTCCCGGCACCGGCACCCTCACGATGAGCGGCCAGGCAACGGCCAACGTGCGCGGCAATTTGGCCGTGAGCTCCCCATCCACCGGGAGCATCAACCTGTCGGGCCAGGCCTCGCTGAAAGCGGCTGGGACGCTCATTTCCCCAGCGGCAAAGCCGGTGGTATCGAGCGGTCAGGCGACGACATCGGTCGGGTCACAGGAAACCCTGCCGGCCGAGCCGGACCCGTACGCCGGCCTCGCCGCGCCGAGCACCACAGGCATGACCGTTTACAGCTCCTCGACGCTCCAGGGCCCAGGTGTCTATACCAAGGCGGTCACCGTTTCAGGCCAAACTAAGGTGACATTGGCCAGTGGCACCTACGTCTTTGACAACGGGCTTACCCTTTCCGGCCAAGCCAGCGTGACGAGCGCCAGCGGGGGCGTCCTGCTGTTTTTCGCAGGGGGTGAGCTTTCCATCAGTGGCCAGGCGGCTGCCGTGCTGTTGCCGCTGGCGTCAGGGCCGTACCAAGCTATCAGCCTGTTCCAAGCCCGCACCGACACGCAGGCCATCATCCTGAGCGGGCAGGACCATACCACTTCGATGGTCGGCGCCCTCTATGCCCCGGTGGCGACCCTCGAGCTGTCGGGACAAGCGGTGCTGGCCGTCGGAGGCCTGATCACCGACGGCGTCACTCTGACCGGACAGGCGGGGGTAACCGTGGGCTGACGGGCCCTGGCCCCGGCCACCGGCACGCCAGTGAAAGCTCCCGGCCGCGCTGCAGGCGAGGCGGGACTCACAGACCGAGTGCAGTAGGAGCAAGGCACCGACGGCCAGCAGGACGTCGCCGGCACTGAAGACGTTGGCCAGTGGCCAGGTGCGCGGCGTCGAAAAGATATCGCCGAGAAAGGCCAGTCTCGGGTGCAAGAGGGGCGCCGAGTTGAGGAACTGGCCCTTGGGCAGCACGCGCCCGGCGGCCCGCACGGCGACGGGTGACGCCGGCATGACGCCGTCGTTGGCGCCGATGGCCACGAGGTTGGACAGGCCGCCCAGGCCCACCAGCCACAGCCAAGGGATGCGTCGGTTGGCGAACAGGAATATGACCGCGAGCATGTACGAGACCAGTTCGAGCACCTGGCCGGGCCACCCGGCCATTTGCCGGGCCAGGACGGAAATGACCACGATCTGCAGGGCCAGGGCGGCGAGCACGGCCCATCGCGCCTTGATCCTCAGGCGGGAAAGCCTTTCCAGGGAGCCCCCACAGGCCGGTACCGACAAGGCGGCGAGGGCGACGGCGAAAACGAGGATCACGGTACGGACCTTTGCAGTTCGAGCCGAGCCTCGAACACGGACGATTGAGCGGTGGCCCAGCCGTGGGGCTGGAAGACCTCGGGCGGCATCGGCTTGCCGAACAGGAAGCCCTGGGCGATGGTGCAGCCGCGCTCGAGGAGCATATTGGCAACCACGGCGTCCTCTACCCCCTTGGCGATCGTCTCTACCCCCAGCGCCCGTCCCAGCTGCACGATGGCGCCGACGATCATGGCGTCCCGGTCCTCGTGCGCCATGCCGGTCACGAAGCTGCGGTCGATCGTGAGACGGTCGACGGCCAGCTCTCTCAGTTGGGCTATCGACGAGTACCCCGTCCCAAAGTCGTCGATGGTAAGGCACACCCCGGTGGCACGGAGCTTCCTCAGCACCGAGTGCAGGGTGGTGTGGTCAAGGTCCACGGTGCTCTGGGTTATTTCCAGGTCGATGTCGCCCGGGACCACACCTGTTTCCCGTACCACCCGGGCCAACATCTCGGGAAAGCGGGCGTCGTGCATGTTGCGGGCCGAGATGTTCACGGACACCCGGAGGTCCTGGCCCTCCCGGTGCCAAGAAGCGCACTGGGCCAGGGCATGGCGAAGGACCCACTCGGTGAGCGGCCCGATGAACTCGGTTTGCTCGGCCAGGCTGATGAACTCGTTGGGATAGAGCACGCCGGCGACGGGGTGGCGCCATCTGACCAGCGCCTCGACGCCGATTATGCGGCCCGTCGGCAGGTTGACCTGGGGCTGGTACTCAAGGAAGAACTGGCCCGTGGCCAAGGCCTGGGCGACGTCGGCCAGCAGGCCGATCCGCCCGATCCCGTGCGAGCCCGAACCGGGCTCGAACACGGCCACGCCCCGTGCGCCGTACTTGGCCGAGTACATCGTCTCGTCCGCTCGCCGTAGGAGAGACTCGGCGTCGGCGGCGTGGTCGGGGAGGACGGCCACACCGAAGCTCGCCGATACCAGGACGGGGAAGTCCTGGACCATGCACGCCTCGGCCAACGTGGCCCGCACCCGCTCGGCCACGGCCACGGCCGCCGTTACGGTCCCGATACAGGGAAGGACCAGGGCGAACTCGTCACCGCCGATGCGGGCCAGCAGGTCCGACGACCGACAGGCGCCACCCATCCTGGCGGCCACGCTGCGCAGGACCTCGTCGCCGACATCGTGGCCCAGGCGGTCGTTGATCGCTTTGAACCCGTCCAGGTCGATGAGCACGACGGCGACACGCTGGCCCGTGCGCCGGGCCGACAGGACGGCGCGGTGAAGGTGCTCGTCGAACAGCCTCCGGTTGGGCAACTGCGTGAGCATGTCGTGGGTCGCCTCGTTACGGCGCATCTGAGCGAGCTCGGCCGTGCGGTAGACGGTCCAGATCGCCACCAGCACCAGGGGGACCAGCACAATGCTGCGCTCGCCGACAGCGACGAAGACGGGCGAAAGGCAGAGCAGGACGCCGTCGGTCGAGATGTTAACAGGCCCGAACTCCCGCAGCAGCTGGTTGACCGGGAGGGCCTGGTGTAGGGCTATCACCGTGCAGGTGAGGGCGTTGCTGACGACAAAGACAATGGTGCCGGCGACCAGGAAGGCAATGAACCATACGAACGACGGGGTCGCGTCCAGGCGCAGGGCCTGGCTCTGGCCCGATAGGTCCAGCACCGCGGCGGCCAGGCTCAGGGAAAGTACGATCTCGCCCAGGTTGAAAAGGACCCTGATAAAAGGCTTGCGAAAAGCAACGTCGCCGATCAGGGAGACAGCGCCGGCAATGGCGACCGCGGTCATGGGCGGGGCGATCAGCAGCAATGCCATCATGAACGTCCAGCTGGCGGTGACCTGCCCGTTTTCTTCGGGCCACAGCCAGCGCAAGGGCCGCACCTCGGTAAAAAGGCAGCAGGCGGCGAAAATGGCCAGGATGGCCGGGTGAGAGCCGATCAGGCTTTGTCCGCGGGAGGCGAAGGAGTCGTACCCGACCCCGCACACGGCGGCTACGACTACCAGGCAGACAAAGATGTTTACCGAGACAACTTGCTTTTTCGTCATGGTGGAGGGCCCTGGGGCGGCCGGGACGGCGACAAGTCGACCGGCTCGGCCGCGCCCACGTTGGGCGTTTTAGAACAAATGGGGAAGGCCCCATTTTAGGGGCGCGCCGAGAACGGCGACGGCGCCACCGATTAGCGACAGCCCGACGGCTGAGTACATTATCCGGCCCACCAGCGTGGGCTTCTTCTGGTTTGGCGTGTTTTTCACCATTTGATCCCTGACCTTCCATTTCCGTCTTGGGCTGCTCGCATCTTCTTGTATCCCTCCTTGGGATAGATGGATTGGCTCGACACGAGGAGCGTCGACTTCAAGCCCGTTTTCCTTGAGGTAACTCATCACACTGTAAGCGTTTATGTGCGCGCTCTGCGTGTTCCGGCAGGTTCGCGCTAGAAAGCCGAAAAGACGGGACAGGCCCAGGTGCGACGCTAGGGCCCTTGGGCCCTAGGATGCTGGAGCGCTCCGCCGACGTGGTCGGGGGAGGCAGCAGGCGACTTTGGCGGTCACCGGGAGCACCCCGGACAGGAGAGCGTAGTGAGCGTCCTAGCGGGGATGATCGGGACCGACGCGGCGAGGGCGGCGCGCACGGGAAAGGGGCTCAAGGGTTCCGCCCTGGGCTTGTTGGCGAGCACGGTCGTGGGCGTGGCCTCGACGGCGCCCGCTTACAGCCTCGCTTCGTCGCTCGGGTTTGTCGTCGTGCTCATCGGTGTGAGCACGCCGGTGGTCACGATCTTGGCGTTTGTCCCGACCCTTCTCATCTCCCTCGGCTACAAGGAGCTCAACCGGGCTGACCCCGACTGTGGCACGACCTTTACCTGGGCCACCAGGGCGTTTTCCCCCAAGGTGGGCTGGATGGGGGGCTGGGGGGTTGTGGCCGCCGACATCCTCGTCATGCCCAGCCTCGCCCAGATCGCAGGCCAGTACGTCTTTTTGCTGTTCGACGCCAAGGGCATCGGTTCTCAGGCCAGCAGCGGATGGGTACTTCTCATAGGGGTGGCATGGATCATCGTCATGACCGCCATCTGCTACGTGGGGATAGAGATATCGGCCAACTTCCAGAAGTTCCTGCTCGGGACCGAGCTCGTCATGCTCGTGGTCCTGTCCGTGGTGGCCTTGGTAAAGGTCGCGCGCGGTTCCGCTCCGCCGGGCCATCTCGTGCCGGCGTGGTCGTGGTTCGACCCCTTCAGGGGCTCGTTCTCCTCGTTCATTGACGGTCTCACGCTCATGCTGTTCATCTACTGGGGCTGGGACACGTCGGTCTCGGTGAACGAAGAGACCGCCGACAAGCACGTGGTCCCCGGCCGCGCCGCCGTGATCTCCACGGTCGTGCTGCTGGTGATCTACGAGTTTGTGGTCGTTTCGACGCAGTCGTACGCAGGCCTGGGGACAAAGGGCATCGGGCTCGGTAACCCGGCCCACGAGGGAGACGTCCTGTCCGTCCTGGGCGGGTCGATCTTCGGCTCCTCCTGGTTCGGCAGCTTGCTCACCCACCTGTTGTTGGTCATGGTCCTTAGCTCGGCGGCTGCGTCGACGCAGACGACCATCCTGCCCACCGCCCGCACCACCTTGTCAATGGCCGTGCACAAGGCCCTGCCGGCGAGATTTGCCAATATTCATAGTAGGTTCTTGGTACCGACGGTTTCGACCGTCGCCATGGGGGCCGTCTCGATAGTCCTCTACGTGGTGATGAACTACATCTCCGCCGGTACCGTCATCTCGGACTCGGTGACGGCTCTCGGTGTGCTGATCGCCTTTTATTACGGCCTCACCGGGTTGTCCTGCTTCTGGTACTACAGGCGCACCCTGAGCGAGTCAGCCCGGCACCTTTTCGTCCGGGGCCTACTCCCGTTGCTCGGGTGGGCGATCATGTGGTCGATCGGTGGTTACAGCCTGGCCCAGGACTGGAGCCCGGCCAACAGCTCGACGTCCTGGCGAGTGCCCGGCCTGCACTGGCACGTCGGAGGCGCCTTCCTGCTGGCGGCGGGCTCACTGGTGGTGGGAGCGGTGCTCATGTTCGTCTATCAGGCCATCTCCCCGGCGTTCTTCCGGGGAGAGGTCCTCAATGCCGGCACCGCCACGCTGGTCCCCGAAGACCTGGGGGCCCCGGTCGGCCTGTTCGGGGTCTACGAACAAGACGGGTGTGTGCTCGACGAGGAGGCTGAGCCGGTGTAGCGGGCCGCTCGTGCTCAGGCGCCGACAACCGGCCCTTGTCCCGCGGCGGCGGCGGCCCGGCCGCCGGGGGCCATGGTCACCCCGGGGGCGCCGGCGGGCACGGGGCGACCGGCCAGGGCGTAGATCTGCGCGCCGTCCACCGTCTCGTTGGCCACCAGCAGCTGCACCACGCGGTCGAGCACGTCACGGTGGTCCCTTAGCACCCCGATGGCCCGCTGCTCGGCCTCTCTCAGCAGCTTGGACACCTCGCCGTCGATGATGGCCTGGGTGGCTTCGGCGAACGGGCGGCTGGAGAACTCGCTGCCCCCGCCCAGGAACACCGACCCCCCCGATGGGTAGCCGACCGGCCCCAGCTTGTCGGACAGGCCGAACTCGCGCACCATCTTGGTGGCCAGCTCGGTGGCCTTGGCCAGGTCGTTGGAGGCCCCCGTCGATCCCTGGCCCAAGACCACCAGCTCGCCGGCCCGGCCGCCTAGGAACACGGCCAGCATGTCGTCGAGGTAGTCCTGGCCATACAGGTGGCGCTCCACCAGGGGCAGCTGTTCGGTGACCCCCAGCGCCTGGCCGGCGGGCAGGATGGTTACCTTGGCCACCGGGTCGGCGTTGTCGGAGTAGACCGCCACCAGGGCGTGGCCGGACTCGTGCACGGCCACGCCGTACTTCTCGTCGGGTAACAGGACGTTGGAGCCCTCGCGCCGGCCCAGGATGATGCGGTCCCGGGCCTGGTCGAAGTCGGCCGCGCCGAGCACGTCCCGGTTGGCCCGCACGGCCACGATGGCGGCCTCGTTGACCAGGTTGGCCAGGTCGGCCCCGGAGAACCCGGGCGTGCCCCGGGCCACCACCTCGAGGTCGACGTCGGGGGCCAGGCGCTTGCCCCGGCAGTGGACCTGGAGTATGGCCAGGCGTTCGGCCAGGTTGGGCAGGGGCACGGTGATCTGGCGGTCGAAGCGGCCCGGGCGCAGCAGGGCCGGGTCCAGCACCTCGGGGCGGTTGGTAGCGGCGAGCACCACTATCCCGGTGGCCGGGTCGAAGCCGTCCATCTCGGCCAACAGCTGGTTGAGGGTCTGCTCGCGTTCGTCGTTGGAGACCACGGCGCCGGCGCCGCCCCGGCGCTGGCCGATGGCGTCGATCTCGTCGATGAAGATGATGGCGGGGGCCTTTTTGCGGGCTTCGGAGAACAGGTCCCGGACCCGGGCGGCGCCCACGCCCACGAACATCTCCACGAAGCTGGACCCGGTGACCGAGAAGAACGGCACGCTGGCCTCGCCCGCCACCGCCCGGGCCAACAGAGTCTTGCCCGTGCCCGGGGGCCCGACCATGAGCACGCCTCGGGGGGCCATGGCCCCGGCCCGGGCGTAGCGCTCGGGGTGGGACAAAAAGTCGACCACCTCGGCCACTTCGGCCTTGGCCCCCTCGTAGCCGGCCACGTCGGCGAAGGTGGTCTTGGGCCGCTCCTGGTCGAAGACCTTGGCCTTGGAGCGCCCCACTCCCAGCGCCCCCTGCAGGCCGGCGCCGCCCCCGGCCCGCTTGGACAGCCGCAACCAGAAATAGCCAATGACGATGAAGGGAAGTATCAAGATGACCCAGGACAGGACCTCGGCCCCGAAGCTCGTGCCCGTGGTCTCGGCCGTGATCTGGACCTTGTTGGCGGCCAGGTCGTTGAGCAGGGCCTGGCCGGCCTCGGCCGGCACCGCGGTGGTGTAGGTGTTGCCGTTGGAGAGGGTGCCTGAAGCCGAACCGTTGGTCTCCAGCGTCACCGTTTTTACCTTGTGGGCGGAGACGTCGGAGAGGAACTGGGTGTAGTTGAGCGTGACTGGGCCTTTGATCTCGGTGGCCGGGAGCACGAAGTACAGGCCGATGAAGATCAAAAAGGCGAGGGCCCAGAGGTAGTGGCGCCACCACGGCGGCGGCGGCGGTGCCACCGGGGCGCCCTTGCCCGGGGTCGGGGGAGCGGATGCTTGCTTCGTCATGGCCGGTCACCGTGTGCGGCGCTGCCCGTAGGACGGTCCGGCCTCGTTTCGAAAGTCACGTCTGGCCTCCAAAGTTGGGCGGAGCCACGCTATGTCGGTGGGGAAGCAGGATATCTTCGCGCGCCAGGTCCCGGCGGTAAACCATCAGTGCCTTGGCGCGCCCGGCCCGTTTACCGCCCGTTTACCGGCCCGTCTACTGGCCCGTTCGCCCCGTGAAAGAGCTTCAAGTAGCGTCTCCTACCCGTGGTGGTGTTGTCCTGATGGCGGGCGAGGGTTTAGCGGTGACGGGTGGGGCGACCCAGAAGGCGATCGAGCACCACTACGACATCGGCCGCGAGTTCTACCGGCTGTGGTTGGACGCCCGGATGGTCTACTCCTGCGCCCTGTGGGACGGCGAGCTCGACGATGACCTCGAGGCGGCCCAGTTGGCCAAGCTCGATTGGCACGCGACCGGGGCCCAGGCGGACGGCGCGGCGCGAGTACTGGACGTCGGGTGCGGTTGGGGGGCGATGATGCGCTACCTGACCGACGAGCGCGGGGTCGGTCACGTGACCGGGCTCACGCTGAGCTCGGACCAGGCGGCGGCGGCGCCGTCCTCGGAGAACGCGGAGACCAGGCTGGAGGATTGGCGCGACCACCGCCCGACGGCCCCCTACGACGCCATCGTTTCGATCGGCGCCTTCGAGCACTTCAGCCGGCCGGAGCTCGACAAGGCCCAGCGCCGGGCCGTCTACCGGACGTTCTTCGAGAGTTGCGCGCTTTGGCTCGCCGAGGGCGGGCGCCTGTCGCTGCAGACCATCGCCTGGGAGGACTTTGACCCTGCGACCATGAAGGTGGCGACGTTGTTCACTGATGACATCTTCCCCGAGTCAAGCCTGCCCCAGCTGAGCGACGTGACCGATGCGGCCGAGGGGTGGTTCCGCCTGGTCGGTTTCCGAAGCGACGCTCATCACTACGAGCACACGCTGCGCCTGTGGCAGGCCCGGCTGGAGGCGGCCAAGGTGCCTGCGTCCGAGATCGTAGGCTCGGACCAGTACCGCCGCTACCACCGGTACCTGCGGTTGTCGCGGGCGATGTTCGACCGCCGCGTCTGCACCCTGTACCGGATGGTCTTCGAACGCCGGCAGGCGAGCGTTAGCCGCGCTCCCGGGACCAGGCCAGGAAGTCGTCCAGGGGCAGGGTGTTGACGATGGAGCCGGCGGGGACCCCGGCCGCCACCGCCTGTTCGCAACCCAGGGTGAGCCAGGACAGCTGGCCGGGGGCGTGGGCGTCGGTGTCGATGGCGAAGCGGCACCCGGCCGACGCCGCCATCCGTAGGAGGTCGTCGGGCGGGTCGCGCCGCTCGGGGCGGGAGTTGATCTCGACGGCGGTGCCGCCGGCCCGGCAAGCGGCGAACACGACCTCGGGGTCGAAGCTCGACTGAGGGCGTCCCCGGCCGACGAGGATGCGCCCGGTGCAATGTCCCAGGATGTCAACGTGCGGGTTTTGCACCGCCGTGACCAGGCGCCTGGTCATTTCCCCCCGTTCCATGCGCAGCTTCGAGTGGGCGCTGGCCACCACGACGTCGAGGCGGGCCAGCAGTTGGTCTTCCTGGTCGAGCGAGCCGTCCTCCAAGATGTCGACCTCGATCCCGGTGAGCAAGCGGAACGGGGCCAGGTCCTCGTTCACACCGGCGACGACCTCGAGCTGGCGGCGCAGGTCGTCGGCGCTTAGCCCATGGGCGACCGTGAGCCGCGGGCTGTGGTCGGTCAGGGCCAGGTACTCGTGCCCCAGCCCTCTGGCCGTGGACGCCATCTCGTGGACAGGGCTGCCGCCGTCGGACCAGTCCGAATGGCTGTGACAGTCGCCGCGCAGCGACTCGAACAGGGACCGGACGGGACCGGGGGCAACGACGGGGACGCTTTCTTCGAGAGCCTGTAGGTACGCGGGCACCGCCCCCGAGAGCGCTTCGTTGATCACCGTCGCCGTGCTCTGGCCGATGCCTGGGAGGGTCTCCAGGCGGCCCTGCTCGGCCAGGCGGGAGAGCTCGCCCGGCTCCTGGGCGTCGACCGTTGACGCGGCGCGGCGGAAGGCCTGCACCTTGTAGGTCTGGGCGCCCTGCGCCTCAAGCAGGTAGGCAATGCGCCGCAATGCCTCGGCAGGTCCCATGCCGGTAGAAAATAGCCGCCGGGCACTGGCAGACTGCGTTGCGGGCCCCGGTCGCGGAGCCGTTGAGAAGACAATGGAGGGTTTTGCCGTGGAATATCGACAGCTGGGACACAGTGGGCTGCGGGTGTCGGAGATCACCCTGGGCACGATGACCTTTGGCGACGCCGGTACCGGCGCCGCCATCGGGGGCGTGCCCCTCAGCCAGGCGCGTGCCCTGGTCGACCAGGCCCTCGAGGCGGGGGTCAACATGATCGACACGGCGGACGTCTATTCGAACGGTCGCTCGGAGGAGATCGTGGGCGAAATCCTCCAGGACCGGCGCGAAGACGTCCTGATCGCCACCAAGGCACGGTTCCCCATGGGCACGGGGCCGAACGACGCCGGGCTCTCGCGCCAGTACCTGCTGCGGGCGTGCGAGGCCAGCCTGCGACGCCTGCGCACCGACCACATCGACTTGTACCAGGTGCACCAACGTGACGGCATCACGCCGGTGGAGGAGACCCTTGACGCGCTGGACACGCTGGTCCACGACGGCAAGGTGCGCTACATCGGGTGCTCCAACCACTCGGCCTGGCACCTCATGAAGGCGCTCGGGACCTCGGAGCGGCTCGGGTTGGAGCGGTATGTCAGCCAGCAGATCTATTACTCGCTGCTGCACCGCGAGGCCGAGTACGAGCTAGTGCCGTTGTCTGTCGACGAACAGGTGGGCATCCTCGTGTGGAGCCCTCTGGCGGGCGGCCTGCTCAGCGGCAAGTACGGCCGCGACCGCACCGCCCCGGCGGGGTCCCGGCACACCACCGAGTGGAGCGAGCCCCCCATCTACGACCAGGACAAGATGTACGCCATCATCGAGGCGCTGGTCGAAGTGGCGCGTGAGCACGGCCACAGCCCGGCCCAGACGGCTCTGGCCTACCTTCTGGCCAAGCCCGCTGTCACCTCCGTGGTGGTCGGTGCCCGCTCGGGCGAGCAGTTGGACGACAACCTGGAGGCGACGTCGTGGACCCTCGACGAGGGGGCTCGCCAGCGCCTCGACGAGGTGAGCGCCATCCCGCTGCTTTACCCCTACTGGCACCAGCGCAACACGGCCCACGACCGCCTCAGCCCGGGAGACCTGACCCTGCTCGGGGGAAGGCTCTAACCGGGCGCCGTCCCGCGGCGTCGCCCCGGCTCAGAGCACGGCGCCGAGCTGCCAGGGGGTGAACTCTTCGTCCCCGAAGCCGAGCTCTTCGCTCTTGCTCCGCTGCCCTGACGCCACGGCCAGCACGAGGTCAAAGATCTCCCGGCCCACATCGTCGACGCTGAGCGTGCCGTCGACGATGGTCCCGCAGTTGACGTCCATGTCCTCTGACATCCGCCGGTAGACGTCGCTGTTGGTGGCCAGCTTCAAGCACGGCGCCGGCTTGGACCCGAACACCGACCCTCGGCCAGTGGTGAAGCAGACGACGTTGGCCCCGCCCGCCACCATGCCCGTCACCGACACCGGGTCATAGCCGGGCGTGTCCATGAAGACGAAGCCCTTGGCGGTGACTTTCTCGGCGTACTCGTAGACGGCCGAGAGCGGGCTGCTGCCCCCTTTGGCGACCGCGCCGAGCGACTTCTCCAGGATGGTCGTGAGACCACCCTCCTTGTTGCCGGGCGAAGGGTTGTTGTCCAGGCTGGCGCCACAGCTTTTCACGTAGCGCTCCCACCAGTGGACCCGGTCCACCAGTCGTTCGCCCACCTCGCGGCTGACGGCGCGGCGGGTCAAGAGGTGCTCAGCGCCGTAGATTTCCGGCGTCTCGCCCAGGATGGCCGTGCCGCCCTGGCGGACGAGCAGGTCCGCCGCCACCCCGAGGGCGGGGTTGGCCGAGATGCCCGAATACGCGTCCGAGCCGCCGCACTCCAGTCCCAGCACCAGCTCGCTGGCCGGGACATCCGTGCGCACCACGTTGTTGACCTCTCCCGCCAGTTCGCGGATGCGGGCCGTAGCTTCTCGAACGGTGGCCCGGGTCCCGCCCATGTCCTGGATGGTCATAGGCACCAGGGGGGTGCCTTGGGCCAGGTCGAAGCCCTCGGTGAGCGCCCGCACCTGGTTTACCTCACAACCCAGGCCGATGACCAGCAGGGCGGCGAAGTTGGGGTGACGGGCATATCCGCTCAGGGTCCGGCTAAGTAGTTCGAAGCCCTCTCCCGCGCCCGCCATCCCGCAGCCCGACCCATGGGTCAGGGCGACCACGCCGTCCAGGTTGGGGTACTCGGCCAGGAGCTCGGAGCCCTCGCCGAACTGGGCGGCCACCATGCGGGCCACCGTGGCCGAGCAGTTGACCGAGGTCAGGATCCCGATGTAGTTCCTGGTCGCCACCTGGCCGTCAGCACGGACGATGCCCTTGAAGGTGGCGCGGGGCTCGGCGGCCGCCGCCCCGGCGCTCTTCAGGTCGGCGCCGTAGGCGTAGTCGCGGCCGAAGTCGGCAAAGGCCAGGTTGTGGGTGTGGACGTGGTCGCCGGTCTGGATGGGGCGTGTCGCCACGCCGATGACCTGGCCGTACTTGCGCACCTGGCCACCGGTGGGAACGTCGGCCAACGCCACCTTGTGGCCCGCCGGCACGTCGTCGCGCAACCTGACCACCCGGTCACCGACGACGAGCTCGGTCCCGGCGGCCAGGCTCCCGGTCACCACGCCTACCGTGTCTTCGGACCGGAGGCGGAGGTATGGCAATGCGGTCGTGATGCCCATGACGTCACATTCTACGAGCCGGCCTGGTCCGTCCCGGGGCGGAACTGGGGCCGTGGCGGCCCTCTCGCTGAGCGTCCGAAGTACTTCTGCGCGTGCCGGGAGCCGCCCTCGACCACGTTGAGTGAGGGAGATGGCGCTGGAGGGGCCGGTGGCGTTCTGGTCTTAGCAGGCCCCGCCACGTCGCCGTCACTGCTGTGATTAGGTGGGGCTAGGCATTATTTGTGTACCGCGGTCCGGGGCGCCGGCAAGGGTGGGGAGAAGAAAAGTGCTTGATAAGGCTCAACTTTCCGGGAAGTCGGTCCTGGCCGCGGCCAGCGAGTTCCTGGCCAAGCGCTACCCCGAGCTGGCGGGCAAGGAGCTAACCGGCCTGCAGCTGGGATCGAGTTGGCTCGTCGAAACGGAGCCGACCACGCCTGGTGGCGACGAGCAACCGTACAAGGTCGTTCTGATGATCAACCGCTACGGCTGGGTGGAGGAAGTGGGGCCCGTGACTTCGCGCCAGACCGTGCAGCGCTGCTTGGTCGGCCTGCAGGCGCCGCCCGTCCGCTAGGCCTGCCCCCCGGCGTTGACCACCTGCTCGACGTACGAGCACAGGGCGGTGCCTTCCGGGCCGGCGAACCAGTCCAGGTGGCCGAGCAGGTAGTCACGGTAGGCGAGCATGGCATTGGCGGGCGAGCGGGCGACGGCGTGGAAGTACTCGACCTCGGAAAGGGCGTAGTCGACGTGGACGACGGGCAGCAGATGGGGCAGAGCAGCTCGTTCTTCGGGCTCGAGGCGGCGTAAAGATGAATAACCGCCTAATAGGGCCTTCACGAGGTCCGGGCGCACGGTCCGCCGGTCCGCCGGTCCCAGCCAACCAATGGCTGAGCGCTCGATCGCCGTGGCCAGGTCGTAACAGGCCGTCGTGAGGTTACTGAGGCCGAAGTCGATGGCCCCGGTCACTTGGGCGTCCGCCCGTGGCCCCGACCAAAGCAGGTTCGACGGGTGCCAGTCGTTGTGCGCCCATAGAGGCGCCAGCGCGTCAGCATGGGGCAGGAAGCGAGCGTGGAGGGGGCCCAGGCTGGTCGCGAGCTCGCGGCGCCAGGGCCGGTGGCGCAAGAAGCCGGCCAGGCCCGGCCGTTTTTCAGCCAGGGCGGCGACGGCGGCGACGGGCCCGGCGCAGCTGATGATCTCGGCCGAAGCGCGCAGCGGCTCGTGCGGTCGGGCCGGGGCGACGTACGTCTCGCTGGCCAGATGGAGGCGGGCCAGCGCCCGCCCGGCGGCTTGCGCATGGCCCATCGAGGTGAAGGGCGTCCACGACCGCGCCTCGCGGTAGAGGTCGTGCCCGTCGAGCAGCTCCAGTACCTCGTAGACGAAGTCGTCCTCCGCCCACGCCGAACGGGCACCGTCGTCGAGGGCCCTCGGCACGGCCACCCCCTGGGCCGCCAGGTGCTGCATAAAGGCGTGCTCGGCCTGCAGGCTGGTCCTCGTCCTCACCGCCCGGTGGTGACGCTTGACCACGAGCCGGAGCGGCTCGCCGCCACCGGTGCCGGGCACCGAAATGACAGCCGTAGCGGCGAACGGGCGTGGGCTGTGCCAGGTGATACGGGCGGCGGAAGCGTCCTCCAGGCCGACCAGGCGCGCCAGTAGCCGGCGCACTTCTTCTGTCCGCAGTGGTGGCCAATCGGGGGGGACCGGGACCAGGCCCATCCCGTGGCCGAGGAAGGGCTCGGGGCCCGGCTCAGGCCCCGGCGCGGTTGAGCGGGCCAAGGACGGGCCGGTGCCTACCAGCCGGCGCCGGCGACAAGCGGTCCAGAAAGCTTCGTGGCCGCCAGGTCGCCCAGGGCCGGAGCGTCGCCATAGGCCTTGACGGTGCCTTGTTGCAGCACCACCCAGGCGCCCCGGCCGTCGCGGGTGGGCACGATCGCCACCGCCGGGTCTTTCTTGTCGGTGATGGCCGGCGCCTTCCACGGTCCAAGCCCGACGGCATCGCCTTCGGGGTACACCGCGCCATTGGCCAGCAGGGCCCAGTAACCACGGCCATCGGGGGTGGCCACGGCCGTGCGGACCTGGACCTTGTTGGCTGCGGCGTAGTTCTGGCAATCGGGGGCGGGAATGGCGGGGGCGTCGCCGAAAGCCAGCACTTTGCAGTTGGACAGGACCAGCCAGTACCCCTTACCGGTGGCGTCGGGCACCAGCGCCATCACGCCTTCTCCGCAGCGGGCGAGGGTGCCGCAAGTGCCCTCGAAGCGGGCGTCCCCGAAGGCGTACACACCTCCTTGCCACGACGCCATGAAGTAGCCCTGGCCGTCCGCGCTGGGCACTATGGACGTGACCTCCGCGTCCAGCACCCCGATGTCCTGCAGCGACCCGAAGTACTTGGCGTTCCCGAAGGGGAAAATCCCGCCGTTGCCCGTAGCCAGCCAGTAGCCGCCATCGTCAGCCGTCGGGGCTATTCCGGACACCATCACCAGGCTTACGACAAGGTCACGGGCCCTCGTGACCATGTTCCCGGTAGAACCACGGTACGGGGCATCACCGAAGGCGAAAACCCCTCCGTCGTCACCCACGAGCCAATACCCGTGGCCGCCTGGTGGGGATGACGGCGGCGTAGCCGGGGCGGGCGTGGCGGTGCCGCCAGGTGGCCCGCCAGTGGTACTGGTGGTGGTCGTCGGAGCCGTTGTTGTCGTGGTTGTCGTCCTGGTCGTCGTAGTCGTCGTACTGGTCGTGGGGGCAGTGCCGGTGACGATGGGGACGGCCGGGAAACTGTCAGGCAAGGCGGTCGGGGTGCCATAGGTCAGGTTGAACGAGTCCGTGGACCTGTCATAGGGAGCCGGGTACGACTGGACGACGTTGCTGGAGCCCTGCTTGACCATGTAGACGGGCGAAGCCACGGCCGTCCCGGTGCCCGCGCCCTGGACGCCCATGTTCGAGAACTGCACGCGGCCGTAATCGGCCAGGAGCTCCACATTGCCTGTGCCAGCGTCGGTGGGCGCTTCTTCGATCCATTCGGCGCTCGCCTGCGGGGCGCTGTAGGCGACCGAGCCCGTCCACAGCGAACCCTCTGTCGAGTCGTCGACGGTAATGGACCACGTGCCCGGCCCGTCCTTCACGATGTCGACCGTGACCCGGTCGCCCGGCTGGACCGCGCCCAGTTCTATCGACACCGCCGGGAGCATTTCGTACCAGGCGTAGTAGAGCACGCCCTGGGGGCCCCAGTCCTGTTCGGTGCCGGCTTGGATCAGGCTCGAATCGGTGTCGCCGTCTATCCCCACCCAGGTGCTCGAAGCACTGGACGAGCTGGGCCCGACCGTGGGCACGGTCCAGCTGCCGCTGATCCCGCTGAACCGGGCCCCGGTGCCGACGTCGACGTAGCCGGACCAGTTGGTGGACTCATTGTTGATCGGGACGGTTGGCCCATGGCCCGTCGCCGGGACGTCGCCCGGGGCTGGGACCAGGGAGTGAGGCCGCGGCCAAGACGACGGGACGGGCCTGCCCGACGAGAGGGGCAGTACGTGGCCGAAGCCGGCCAGCCCCGCTCCGGGCAAGGCTTTGAGGGCGGCCACATGGTCGCCGAGGAGCGCCGGCGCGTGGTCGGTGCCGGCCGGCGTCCCGGCCCCGGCGAGGCCGGGCAGGGCCGCCACCGCTGTGGCCGACGCCGCGGCAATGAGGGCAAATGCAGTGACCGTTTGTTGCCAACGCGCAGCCGCCAATCGACGCATTTTGAGAGGCACCTTTCAGAGAATAGGACGCTCGGGCGCCCAGGGAGCACCAAGAGCACGCCATCGCCTATAATCAACGTACCGATCGCGTTTTGTCACGTTGGCACGACGCGAGCCACTGGTGGTCCCGGGCTCGTCTGCTCAGGTTTGCGAGTGTGCGACTGACAGAACGGAGCTGTTTTGACTTCTTTAGCTTTGGGCGAAGTTACGCCCGTAGCCTCTTTTAGCGACCTCGGGGTGCCCCAGGCCTTGGTGCAGGTGCTGCACCGCCGGGGCATCACCGAGCCTTTACCCGTGCAAGCCGCCATCATCCCCGATGCCCTCGAGGGCAGGGACGTGTCCGGCATGGCACCTACGGGATCGGGCAAGACGCTTGCATTTGCGCTGCCGATGGCCGCCATGGTCTCCCGTGGTACGCCCAAGCGCCCGCGGGGACTGGTACTGGCGCCGACCCGGGAGCTCGCCTCTCAGATCGCTGGCGAGCTGGTGCCTTTCCTCGCCACCCGCAACCTGAGGGCCCACGCCATCTTCGGAGGCGTCGCCTTTACTCCCCAGCGCCGCGCCCTTCAGCGCGGCGTCGATGTCATCGTCGCTTGTCCCGGGCGGCTGGAGGACCTCATGAGGATGGGCGAGGTCGTCCTCTCCGATGTGGACATCGTCGTTGTCGACGAGGCTGACCGGATGGCTGACATGGGCTTCCTGCCGGCCGTGCGCCGGATACTCGACGCCACCAACGCCCGGCGCCAGACGATGCTGTTCTCCGCCACTCTCGACGACGCGTCCGTGCGTCCCCTGGTGCGCAATTACCAGCGCCAGCCCGTCCGCCACGAAGTGGTCTCGACGGTGGAAGAGGTGAGCCGGGCCACGCACAGGTTCCGCAACGTTGCCGCCGCCGAGCGTGCCGCCGCCTGCGCCGAAGTGGTGAAGGGCGAGACTTCGACGATCGTCTTCGTCCGTACCAAGCATGGCGCCGACCGCCTCGCCCGCCAGCTCGGCAACAGCGGCTTGGCCGTGGCCGCCATCCATGGTGGGCACAGCCAGCCTCAAAGGGACCGCACACTGGCGGCGTTCCGGGCCGGCAAGGTCCGGGCCCTGGTCGCCACGGACGTGGCCGCCCGGGGAGTGCACGTCGACGATGTCTCCTGCGTCGTCCACTACGACCTCCCACCCGACCCCAAGGACTACCTGCACCGCTCGGGCCGTACTGCCCGGGCCGGGGCTGCCGGCTCGGTCGTGTCCTTCGTGTCCCCTGACCAGACCAAGGCTGCGGCGGCGCTCGCCCGGGCGCTCGACCTCGACATCGAGGTGCCCCGGGGCAGCTCAGCGGTCTCGTCGCCGGTCCCGCTGCGCCGTGACAGGCCCAAGCGTCGTCGGGCCCCGTATACTTCGTAGAGCACCCTCTCGGACCCGTCCATGCAGGCCGAGCACAATTAGCGGCTACAGCCGTCGGGTTATCGCATGGATGGAAGGAAATTGCCATGCCTACGGGCACCGTCAAATGGTTTAACGCCGACAAGGGTTACGGCTTTATCACCCCCGATGTCGCCGGACCCGATCTGTTCGTGCACCATTCGGCCATCGAGGCTTCCGGTTTTCGGCAGCTGACCGAAGGCCAAAAGGTCGAGTACACCGCCGAACAAGGCCCGAAGGGGCCTCAGGCGGCCGGGGTCCGTCCTGCCTAGAACAGCCGGTACGGCCCGAGACGGTCGGGACGGCCAGGAGGACGACCGTGAAGGTCGTCCCGAGGTCTCTGGACAGACCACGGCACCGCGTCCCGCCAACCGCAAGGACGTCGACGACGAGGTCCTCAAGCTGAGGGACACCGGGATTTCTTACCTGGCTGTTGCCGGCCGTCTCGGCCTCAATCGGGCTGTCGACGCTCAGGCGGGCTTTGTCCGCGCCCTGCGCCGCCAGCCCGACGAGGAAAGGGCCCAGCTGGTCCAGCGCGAGTCAGCCCGGCTTGATGCCCTCGAGGTGAGGGTGCGTAGCCGCGACGCCGAAGAGCCAGAGAAGATGAACCGGCGCCTGGTCGCTCTTGAGAAGTTGCGCGAAGCGATCAGGTAGGGCCGTCAGTAATCCAAGGTCGCAGTCATTTCACTGCGACGCCTATCTCCGAAAGGGCTTTCAGCTCTTTTTTGAGGTCCGCCATCTCGTCTCGCAAGCGGGCCGCGTACTCGAAACGTAAGTCGGCCGCCGCATCGCGCATCTCCTCCTCCAGGGCGGAAATGAGCCTGGTGAGGTCGGCTACGGGCATGCCGGCCAGGTCGGAGCGCGCCCGGTCGTGCCGGCGGCTGCGTCGGTCGGCGCCCGGCACCGGCGCGGTCCCCTTGGCGTCCCCCCGGCGGCCCAACATGACGAGTATGTCGCTCACCGCCCGGCGGATGGTCTGAGGGTTGATACCGTGCTCGACGTTGTACTCCTGTTGGAGCTTGCGCCTACGGTGAGTCTCGGAAATGGCGTGGCGCATCGAGTCGGTCATCTCGTCGGCGTACATGATCACCGAACCGTCCACGTTGCGTGCGGCGCGCCCGATGGTCTGGATGAGGGACGTCTCCGAGCGCAGGAAGCCTTCCTTGTCGGCGTCCAAGATGGCTACCAGGGAGACCTCGGGCAGGTCGAGGCCTTCCCGTAGCAGGTTGATGCCGACCAGCACGTCGAACTCGCCCAGGCGCAGGTCACGGAGGATCTCTATGCGCTCCAGGGTGTCGATGTTGGAGTGCAGGTACCGTACCTTCAGCCCCTGTTCGAGCAGGTAGTCGGTCAGGTCCTCGGCCATCTTCTTGGTGAGGGTGGTGACCAGGACGCGCCCGCCCTCGGCCGTCCGCTTGGCCACTTCGGTCATGAGGTCGTCGATCTGGCCCTTGGTCGGCCGGACGACGACTTCGGGGTCGATCAGGCCGGTGGGGCGGACGATCTGCTCGACCACCTGGTCGGAGACCGATATCTCGTACGCCGAAGGTGTCGCCGACATGAAAACGCACTGGTTGACGCGTTCCAGAAGTTCCTCATAGCGCAGAGGCCGGTTGTCGGCGGCTGAGGGCAGTCGGAACCCGTGCTCGATGAGGGTCTCCTTGCGGGACCGGTCGCCGTGGTACTGGCCGTGTAGCTGTGGTACGGCTACGTGTGACTCGTCAATGACCAACAGGTAGTCCTTGGGGAAAAAGTCGAGCAGGGTGTTGGGCGCCTGCCCGGCCGAGCGCCCGTCGATGTGACGGCTGTAATTTTCGACGCCGGCACAGCTCCCCACCTCCGCCATCATCTCCAGGTCGTAGCTGGTACGCATGCGCAGGCGCTGAGCTTCGAGGTGCTTGCCCTCTTTTTCGAAATAGGCGAGGCGCTCTTGGAGCTCGACTTCTATGTCGGCGATGGCACGGCGCATCCGCTCGTCGCCGGCGACATAATGCGTGGCCGGGAAAATCACGACCTCATCAATGTCTCCCAGCACTTCGCCCGTTACCGGGTCGATCTGGGTCATGCGCTCGACTTCGTCGCCGAAGAGCTCTATGCGCAGGGTGTGCTCCTCGTAGGCGGGGTGCACCTCGACGGTGTCGCCCCGGACACGGAACTTGCCGCGCACAAGGTTGGCATCGTTGCGCTCGTACTGCATGTCGACGAGCCGGCCCAGGATGGCGCGCTGGTCGTAATTGTGCCCCACGGACAGGGCCAATATGTGCTGGCCGTATTCCTCGGGCGATCCCAGGCCGTAAATGCAGGACACCGAGGCGACCACTATGACGTCTCGGCGGGTCAAAAGCGCAGACGTGGCCGAATGGCGGAGCCGGTCGATCTCGTCGTTTATCGAGCTGTCCTTTTCGATGTAGGTGTCGCTCGTGGGGATGTAAGCCTCGGGCTGGTAATAGTCGTAATAACTGACGAAGTACTCGACCCGGTTGTCGGGGAATATCTCCCTCATCTCGTTGGCGAACTGAGCGGCGAGAGACTTGTTGGGCTCGATCACCAAGGTCGGTCGCTGGGCCTGCTCGATGGTCCAGGCGATGGTGGCGCTCTTGCCGCTGCCGGTGATGCCGAGGAGCGTTTGGAAGCGGTCACCGCGCTGGACGCCTTCGGCCAGGCGCTGAATGGCCTGGGGTTGGTCGCCGGCGGGCGACCACTCCGAGACGACTTTGAAGGGGGGCACGGGGCCATGGTACCGGGGGCCTGTGACCGTAACCGGGGCCCCGTCGGGCCGGGGGGACAGAGGCACCGCTTTGTCGTGCCGCGAGCTAAGACTGGGGCCACAGACCACACCGAAAGACCATCTGAAGGAGGCCTCGGCATGAGCGGGACCACATCGGGTCGTCCCTATACGACCACCGACGCCGGTGTCCCGGCGACCAGCGACGAACACTCCCTGACCGTCGGTCCCGACGGTCCCATACTGCTGCAGGACACCTACCTCGTCCAAAAGATGCAGGCCTTCAACCGCGAGCGCGTGCCCGAGAGGGTGGTCCACGCCAAAGGCGGGGGCGCCCACGGCTTTTTCGAGACCACTGAGGACGTCTCCGAGCTGACCAAGGCATCCCTGTTCCAGAAAGCAAAGCGCACAGAGCTGTTCATACGCTTCTCGACCGTGGCGGGGGAGAGGGGTTACGCCGACACCACCCGCGACCCTCGGGGCTTCGCCATCAAGTTCTATACCGAGCAGGGTAACTACGACATGGTCGGCAACAACACGCCCATCTTCTTCGTGCGCGACCCGCAGAAGTTCCAGGACTTCATCCACTCCCAGAAACGCCGGGCCGACAACAACCTGCGGGACAACAACATGCAGTGGGACTTCTGGACGCTGTCGCCGGAGTCGGCCCACATGGTGACCTGGCTCATGGGCGACCGGGGCCTGCCCAAGACATGGCGCAACATGAACGGCTACTCCAGCCACACCTACATGTGGACCAATGCCGGGGGCGAGAGGTACTGGGTCAAGTACCACTTCAAGACCGACCAGGGCGTCGAACACCTGACCGAGGCCGAGGGCCACGAGATCGCGGGCCAGGACCCCGACCACCATATAAAGGACCTGTACGAGGCCATCAAGTCCGGCGACCACCCGTCATGGACGCTGTACATGCAGGTGATGCCGTTCGCTGACGCGGCCGATTACCGCTTCAACCCCTTCGACCTCACCAAGGTGTGGCCGCACGGCGACTATCCCCTGGTCAAGGTGGGCAGGATGGTGCTCGACCGCAACCCCGACAACTACTTCGCCGAGGTCGAACAGTCGGCCTTCGAGCCCAACAACATGGTGCCCGGGACCGGGCCCAGCCCGGACAAGATGCTGCTGGCACGCCTGTTCAGCTACCACGACGCCCACCTGCACCGCATAGGCGCCAATTCCATGCAGCTACCCATCAACGCCCCGCGCTACGCCCCGGTGCATTCTTACAACCGCGACGGGGCCATGCGCTACGAGAACCCGGGCGACCCCGTCTATGCCCCCAACTCCTTCGGCGGGCCGGTGGCCACCCCCGAGATGTTCGGTCCGGACCCCTCCTGGCGGGTCACCGGCGAGATCCTGCGCTCCGCCTACACGCTCCACAAGGAGGACGACGACTTCGGGCAGGCGAACGTCATGGTCAACAAGGCCATGGACCAGGCCGCCCGCCAGCGGCTCGTCTCCAACGTCGTCGGTCACGCCAGCCAGGACGTGACCGAGCCCGTCCTGTCGCGCGTCGTGGCCTACTGGCGCAACATCGACAAGGTGGTCGGGGACCAGGTGGCGGCGGGCTTAGGGCAGCGGGCCCAGGTTTAGGGCGGGCGGGTTTAGCTATGTGAGCCCTGGGCCTGCAGCCAGTCCCAGAGCTCGTCGACGGCGCCTTCGAGGTCGGCCCGGGCCCCGTCGTTGCCCAGGATGCGGTCCGCCACCTGCCGGCGCTGCGCCGCGCTGGGCTGCGCTGCCATCCGGGCGCGGGCGTCGTCTTCAGTCATGCCCCGTCCCACCGCCCGACGCAGGGCAATATCGGGCTGCACTTCGACCAGCACGACCACGTCGAAGCCGTACTGGTCACGGCAGGCGGCGTCCAAGAGCGGGATTTCGACCACTATCACCGCGTCGCCGAGCTCAGCCACACGCCGGCTCACCTCCTTATGCACCAGGGGGTGGGAGATGGCTTCTAGGACCACCCTCTGGTCGGGGTCGGCGAAGACGATGGCGGCCAGGGCCTGACGGTCGATAGACCCGTCCGGGCCGCGTACTTCTGGGCCGAAGTGCTCGAGCACGGCCTGCGCGCCTGGGTGGCCGGGGGCGAGCACGTCACGCGCCACCCGATCGGTGTCGATGACGGCGGCGCCCCGAGCCGCCAGCGCACTTCCCACGGTCGACTTCCCACTCCCGAGGGAGCCGCTGAGGCCAACCAGTAGCACGACCCGTAAACCTAGTCACCGTGCCCGGCAGCCGCGGTTGGTCTCTGGGATAATGGACCGAGGACAAGGAAAGGCACCAGGCACCCATGGCGCGACCGAACGGCCCCCGTCTTTTGAAGGTCCTGGCCGCCGGTGCATGTGCCGGACTGGTGGCCGCCTTCGGCAGTGCCGCGGCCGCCCCGGCCATGGCCGCCGCCGGGCGTCCGGCGGCTTCCCCCCTCACCCTGCCGTCCTGCAGCATCGTGCCGTCCTGGACGGTCCGGTCGGTCTTGGGCCAGGATGCCCAGGTACCAGTCGAGACCCATCCCGTCCCCAGCGGGACCACGTGCACCTACGCTGTGGGCACGAACAGCCTGGGCGTCCAGGTCACGTTCCTCCAGGTGCCGTGGTCCGCGTTTCTGGCGGTCGAGCAGGACTACCTGAAGGGCGGCGCCATGAAGGTCTACGGCGTCGGCCAGCCCGCATTTGCCGTGGCCTCCCGGACCACGACCTATGAGAACCTGTTTTTCTACGGTGACGGCTGCAACATCGGCATCACTGCCGAAGTGCCATTGCCGAAGATGGTCAACCTGGCCAAGGCGGTCCTGACCAGGTTGCAATAGGCGCTGGCCCGGTCGAGGCGGTCGATCGGGAGGGTCAGCTCAAATGGCGGGAGGCGCCCCTGAGCCGGCATTGGGCTCCGGTGGCGAGGCCGGGGCCGCCGGCGAGTCCTCGACGACTTCCTCGATCCCTACGACCTCGGCGTGGCCGGTGGAGCCCACCACTTCGACGATGTCCAGGACCTCAGGCTCGCCGGCGGCGTCCTCGCCGAACTCGATGATCTCGACGACCTCGGGCTCAGCCTCGGTGCCAGCGGCTTCGGCGGGGACGGCCGAAGTGCTGTCCCCGGTGGCGGCCCCGGCCGCGTCAACCCCGTCAACTGCACCTGCGTCACCCGCGGCCCCTGTCCCGTGCGCCTGCTCCTCCAGGTACCCGGCCCAGGCCGCCTGGGCCTCGGACTCGGGCTCGAACGGCGTGTACCCGGCACCGATGTAGTTGCCGTGCTCGTCGTAGGCGTGCTCGCCGAAGGCCTCGCGGTACTCGGCGGCCACCTCACCGCCTTCGGCGGCCTGCTTGATCGACAGGCTTATGCGCCGGCGGGCCAGGTCGATGTCAATTATCTTCACCCAGAGCTCTTCGCCCGGGGAAACGACCTGGTCGGGCTGGTCGACGTGGTGCACAGCCATCTCGGAGATGTGGACGAGCCCCTCTATGCCGTCGCCCACCTGGACGAAAGCGCCGAAGGGCACCAGCTTGGTGACCCGGCCGTAAACGAGCTCGCCCACCCGGTGGGCATTGGCGAACTCCTGCCACGGGTCGGCCTGCGTGGCCTTGAGCGACAGGCTGATCCGTTCGCGGTCGAGGTCCACGTCCAGCACCCGCACTGTGACCTGGTCGCCCACCGCCACTATCTGGCCCGGGTGGTCGACGTGCTTCCAGGACAGCTCGGAAACATGGATCAGGCCGTCCATACCGCCGAGATCGACGAAAGCACCGAAATTGACGACGGAGGAAACGACACCCTTGCGGACCTCGCCCGGCTTCAGGTTGGTCAGGAACTCGTCGCGCTGGCTGCGCTGGGCCTCTTCCAGGTAGGCGCGACGTGAAAGCACGACATTGTTGCGGTTCTTGTCCAGCTCGATGATCTTGGCCTCCAGCTCTCGGCCGACATAGGGCTGGAGATCGCGGACCCGGCGCAACTCGACCAGGGATGCCGGGAGGAACCCCCGCAGCCCGATGTCCAGGATGAGACCGCCTTTGACTACCTCGATGGCGGGGCCGCGAACGGTGCCGTTGCGCTCCTTCACGGCCTCGATGGTCCCCCAGGCCCGCTCGTACTGGGCCCGCTTCTTGGACAACACGAGGCGGCCCTCTTTGTCCTCTTTCTGCAGGACCAGAGCCTCGATCTTGTCTCCCAGCTTGACCACGTCGTGGGGGTCGACATCATGGCGGATGGAAAGCTCCCGGGCCGGGATCACGCCCTCGGACTTGAAGCCAATGTCCAGCAGGACCTCGTCCTTGTCGACCTTCACGACCGTGCCGGAAACGATGTCGCCGTCGTCGAACTCCACGATCGTCCCGGCGATGGCGTCTTCGAAGGAGGTACCGCCGAGGTCGTCGGAAACGACCTGACGAGGCGTGTACGTACCGGTCTCGTCGAAGGTGCCCATCTCGGACGGACCACCCTCGTTGGCAGCTCCAGTAGCACTCGTCGGCGGGTTTAACTCGGACATGGGATCAGGACTTCCTTGAATGGGGGATTGGGATTGAACTGGCGATTGGCAGCGCGAATGAGGCTATAGCGCCTCAGATGTTACACCTTCGCCCCCGACTGCTCTTCGCGCCCCTCCGGTCCGTCTACCAGGGAGAAGGGCGACGGCCGGGACCACGTTGTGCTCGCTTGCTGCGGCTCGCCGAGCTGTCGTGGCCGGCTACCGTCTGCGGCGGTGGGCCGGGCGCCTGGGAACCGGCCCGATTGTCCTAGCGTTAGCAGGATTGTGAACAAGAAATGGCCGGCCGCCCTGTTCGTGGCAGCCCTGTTCGTGGCCATATTGGGCGCGAGCTCGCTGCTGGCAGCCTGCGGGGGCACGGGCGGTCAGGCGGCGGACAGCGCGGCCACCACCTCCACGTCCGCCCTGGCCGCCTCCAAGGCCACGACCGGACCGCCGACGACTACCACGGTCCCGGCGACCACTACCGTACCGGCGGGGGGGACTGTGCCGAGCGGTTTCGACCCGGTGTCGTTCACCGCCGTTTCCCCGAGCGAGTACTGGCTGCTGGGCGACGCCCCCTGCTCCAATCCCGTGTGCACCTCGATCGTGCGCACCTCCGACGGTGGGTCGCATTTCGTCGGCCTCCCGGCCCCGACCTCCCCGCTGCTCGAGGGACAGGGTTCTTCCACTGGCATAAACACCCTGCGCTTCGCCGACGACCTCGACGGCTACGCCTTCGCCACCGGCCCCGGCGGGGAGTTCTGGGACACCCACGACGGTGGCGGGCAGTGGCAGCGGCCTGGCTTTCTCACTGGCCGGGAGCTCCTCGAGTTCGGCACCGGCGCCGGCTATGCGTTCGCCCTGGTCGGTTTGTGCCAGAACGGAAGTTGCTCGGCTGTCACCCTCGAGCGTTCGCCCGTCTCGTCGGACCAGTGGTCGGCCGTCGCGGTCCCGGTGCCGGCGGACGTCGACGAGGTGGCGTCCATGACCGTGCACGGCAGCGACCTCTGGTTCTCTGTCACCACGTCGGCCAGCCAGGCCAACCAGCTGCTGGTCGTGGGCACCGGGTCTGGGGCGCAGTTCAGCACCTACCAGAGCCCCTGTTTCTCGGGGCTCGGGGGCAGCATAGAGGCGTCGTCAGCCGACGTGCTGTGGGCCATGTGCCCTACGGGGATGATGGCAGAAGCCTTCCGCTCCACCGACGGGGGCTCGCAGTGGAAGGCGCTGTCTGCTGCGGGCGAACTGGAGAACTCCGCCCTGTTGGCCCCAGCCAGCGACACCACGGCCGTGATCCAGCCGGCCGAGCAGGGCGAGCTCTTGCGCACCGACGACGGCGGCGCCACCTGGCAGACGCTCCCGGCCGCCGGGGCCAACGGGTCGTGGTGGTCGTGGATCGGTTTCACCGACACCGCCACCGGGTCCGGGCTGGACCAAGGCGACGCCCCGGCCAACTGGCCCTGGCCCAACGGTCCCTACCCGGAGCAGCTCTGGCGCACCGACGACGGCGGTGCCACCTGGTCTGGCCCGGTGACGATCGGCGGCTGACGGGCCTGGTGAAGTCCTTGCCCAAACATATGTTCGGCTGGTAGCCTGGTAACCCTATGTCGGACAGGCTCATCGTCCGGGGAGCCCGGGAGCACAACCTGCAGGACGTGTCCATCGACCTGCCTCGGGACCGGCTGATCGTCTTCACCGGCCTGTCGGGCTCGGGCAAGAGCAGCCTGGCTTTCGACACCATTTACGCGGAGGGACAGAGGCGCTACGTGGAGTCGCTGTCGGCGTATGCCCGTCAGTTCCTCGGCCAGATGGACAAGCCGGACGTGGACTTCATCGAGGGCCTGTCGCCGGCAATATCGATCGACCAGAAGTCGGCGTCGCGCAACCCCCGCAGCACGGTGGGCACCATCACGGAGATTTACGACTACTTGCGCCTGCTCTATGCCCGGGTCGGCATACCCCATTGTCCCAAGGACGGCAGCCTCGTCTCCCGCCAGACGCCCCAGCAGATAGTCGACCGGGTCCTGACCCTTCCCGAGGGCACCCGTTTCCAAGTCCTGGCGCCCGTCGTGCGGGGGCGAAAGGGCGAGTACGAGAGCCTCGTCCAGGAACTGGCCGGCCAGGGCTTTGCCCGCGCCCGCGTTGACGGCACCGTGTACGAGCTGGCCGAGCTGCCCAAGTTGGCCCGTTACGAGGTCCACACCATCGAGGTCGTGGTGGACCGGCTTGTCCTGCGCCCCGGGATCGAGCGTCGGTTGACCGACTCGTTGGAGACGGCGCTCAAATTGGCCGACGGCGTGGCGGAAGTGCAGATAGTGCCGCGTGAAGGGCCCGCGGGCCGCGACGCGCCCAGAGGGGCGGCGGGTGCCGCCGGCCAGGAGAGCGCTGACGGGCCCGAGGATGGCGAGGGAGGCGCCGGGCAGGACGGGCCCGGCGCCGGGCAGGACGGGCTGGGAGGAGGCCTGCCCGAGACCTTGACTTTCTCCCAGCACCTGGCCTGTCCCGTGTGCGGGACGTCGTATGAGGAGCTCGCCCCCCGCAATTTCTCTTTCAACTCGCCCTATGGCGCCTGCGCCCGTTGCGACGGGCTGGGGACTCGTTACGAGGTGGACCCCGAGCTGGTCGTCCCCGACCTCGACCTGTCGATCGACGAGGGGGCGGTGGCACCGTGGGCCGGTGCCCGCAGCGAGTACTTCGGGCGCCTGCTCCAGGGGGTGGCGGAGACCTTTGCCATACCCACCACGGTGCCCTGGAGGAAGCTGAAAAAACAAGACCAGAAGGTCGTACTTTACGGCTCGGGCACCAGCCAGGTGCACCTGCACTACAAGAACCGCTTCGGCCGGACGCGCTCTTACTACACCAACTACGAAGGCGTCGTCACGTACCTGCAAAGGCGCCACGCCGAGGCCGAGTCCGACACCATGCGCGAGCAGATAGAGGGCTACATGCGCCTGGTGCCCTGCAGCGAGTGCGGCGGGGCCCGGCTGAAGCCCGCCAGTCTTGCCGTCACCATCGGCGACCACAACATCTTCCAGGTCTGCGACCTGTCGATCCGGGAGGCGACCACTTTCGTCGAGGACCTGCGGCTCTCCGAGCGCGACCACCTGATCGCCGACCGGGTCCTTCGTGAAGTCCGGGCCCGGTTGCAGTTCCTGGTCGACGTCGGCCTCGACTACCTGTCCCTCAACCGCAACGCCGGCACCCTGGCCGGAGGCGAGGCGCAGCGCATCAGGCTGGCCTCTCAGATCGGCAGCGGCCTGGTCGGAGTGCTCTATGTCCTGGACGAGCCGTCGATCGGCCTGCACCAGCGGGACAACCGCAGGCTGATAGACACCTTGGTGCGCCTGCGCGACCTGGGCAACACCGTCATAGTCGTAGAGCACGACGAGGAGACCATCCGCACCGCCGACCATGTGGTCGACATCGGGCCCGGGGCGGGCGAGCACGGCGGCCGGATAGTGGTCTCGGGGACGGTCAAGGACCTCTTGCGCAGCAAGACTTCTTTGACCGGCCAGTACCTTTCCGGCAAGCGCTTCGTACCCGTGCCGACGCGGCGACGCGAGGCCCGGGGCCGGCTTGTCGTGCGCGGCGCCAAAGAGCACAACCTCCGTGACATCGACGCCGAGTTCCCCCTGGGGTGCCTGGTGGTCGTGACCGGCGTGTCCGGTTCGGGCAAGTCCACGCTGGTCAACGACATTTTGTTACGGGCTTTGATGCAGCGGATCTACAAGTCGAAGGAGGTGCCCGGCCGCCACCGCCGGGTGGAGGGGATGGAGGCCTTCGACAAAGTGGTCGACGTCGACCAGTCGCCCATCGGCCGCACGCCACGGAGCAACCCTGCCACCTACACCGGCGTTTTCGACCATGTCCGGCGGCTTTTCGCCAGTACCACCGAAGCCAAGGTGCGCGGTTACCAGCCTGGTCGCTTCTCGTTCAATGTGAACGGGGGCCGCTGCGATGCGTGCTCGGGCGACGGCACCATAAAGATCGAGATGCACTTCCTGCCCGACGTGTACGTGCCGTGCGAGGTGTGCAAGGGCGCCCGTTACAACCGCGACACCCTCGACATAACCTTCAAGGGCAAAAACATCGCCGACGTCCTGGACATGTCGTGCGAGGAGGCGGCCGACTACTTCGTCAACCAACCGGTCATCGCCCGCCATATGCGGACACTGGTCGACGTGGGGCTCGGCTACGTCAAGCTGGGACAGCCGGCCCCCACCCTTTCGGGTGGGGAGGCACAGCGGATAAAACTGGCCTCGGAGCTATCGAAGCGGTCGACGGGGCGGACCCTGTACGTGCTCGACGAGCCAACGACCGGATTGCATTTCGAAGACGTGCGCAAGTTGCTCGGTGTGCTCGACCGCCTCGTCGAGCAGGGCAACACGGTGATAGTCATCGAGCACAACCTGGACGTCATAAAGACGGCCGACTGGTTGATAGACCTGGGCCCCGAAGGCGGTTCGGGGGGCGGCCTGGTGGTGGCGGCGGGCACGCCCGAGGAAGTGGCCAAATGCCCCGAGAGCCATACCGGCATGTTCCTGGAACGGGTGCTGCAAGGACGTAAATGAAGCCCCCGGCGTAACCCGGCACAGGTGCCGGGTTGCCAACCGGGGGCTTCCGGGGTGCTCAGTGAGGATCTGGGGAGATCAGCGGTGGTGCCGGCGGTATGCCCCGTGGCGCAGGTACCACTCGGCCTTTTGCAGGTCCGTGCCGGCGACTTTCAGGGCCCGGTCGGCGGTCCGTATGTCCGTGCCGGCATTGCTGAGCAGCCCGTGGTCGGCGTCCCACTGAGCGGGCGTATAGGCCAGCAGCTGGGCCGAGAGGCCTGACGTCGCCGAGGTGGCGGTTTGTACCAAGGTCTGCATGTCGTTGACCAATGGCCCGACCACGGCCTGGTTGTTGGGGTTGAGGTCGCCCCTCAGCGTGGTGATGTCCGTGTTGAGGGCGGGGATGCGGACGTTGGTGGCCTGGTCGATCTGGACGACGTCGGTCATGACCGGCAGCGCCAGGTCGTAGACCCGTAGACCGAAGACGGCGTCGATGTCGATGTCTACCTGGGTCACGGTCGTGCCGGCGGCGATGTCGGCCCCGAGCGTCTCCAGGGCGGAAATGTCCGCCTGCATGCCGTTGACGAGGGTCGTGGCGTCGCCGCCTAGGAAGCGCTCGCCCTGGACGGTCTTGATGGCCGCGTCCAGCGAACCGGTGCGGTCGGAGACAAGACGGGCGCCGTAAGCCTTGGTCCTGTCCAGGTCGGCATTGCCGGTGGTCGTGGTCGTAGGCGCCACCGTGGTGGACGTGGTGGACGTGGTGGACGTGGTGGACGTGGT
>Ga0182014_10000415_pt1 | contig 56187 bp, 49 predicted proteins | sample 612S2DmetaG_FD_120489 | JGI IMG/M metagenome (GOLD analysis project Ga0182014, IMG submission 120489) | Permafrost microbial communities from Stordalen Mire, Sweden - 612S2D metaG | ecosystem: Environmental > Terrestrial > Soil > Wetlands > Permafrost | place: Sweden: Stordalen | collected... | reverse complement strand
GATCGGCGAGCTGCGCGCCGGCGAGGTGGGCTTTTTTGCGGCCACCATCAAGACCGTAAGCGACACCAAGATCGGCGACACCGTGACCGACGACACCAGGCCCGCCGCCGCGCAGTTGCCGGGTTTTGAAGACATCAAGCCGATGGTCTTCGCCGGACTCTACACGGTGGACTCGCACGAGCACACGCTGCTGCGCGACGCGCTGGAGAAACTACGCCTCAACGATTCGTCGTTTTTCTTCGAGCCGGAAAGCTCGGCTGCCCTGGGCTTCGGATTTCGCTGCGGGTTTCTCGGACTGCTGCACATGGAGATCATCCAGGAGCGGCTGGAGCGCGAGTACCAACTGGACCTGATCACTACCGCTCCCGGCGTGCGCTACCACATCACGCTGACCGACGGCAGCGTAATGGAAGTGGACAATCCCTCGCGCTGGCCCGATCCCACCAACATCGCCTCCATCCGCGAGCCGGTCATCCTGGCCAAGATTCTCACCAACGAGGAATACGTGGGCGGGATCTTCAAACTGGTGGAGGAAAAGCGCGGCAAGCAGTTGAACTTCGAGTACATCACTCCCACCCGCGTGCTGCTGACCTACGAACTGCCGCTCAATGAGATTGTTCTCGACTTCTATGACCGGCTCAAGTCCATTTCGCGCGGCTATGCGTCGCTGGACTATCAATTGGCCGGCGAGTGGGAATCGCCCATGGTCAAGCTGGACATCCTGGTCTCAGGCGAGCCGGTGGATGCGCTCTCGATCATCGTCCACCACGACGTTGCCTACGAGCGCGGCCGGGCGCTGGTCTCGAAGATGCGCGAACTGATCCCCCGCCAGCAGTTCGAGGTGGCCATCCAGGCGGCTATCGGCGCCAAGATCATCTCCCGCGAGACGGTGAGCCCGCTGCGCAAGAACGTGTTAGCCAAGTGCTACGGCGGCGACATCAGCCGCAAGCGCAAGCTATTGGAAAAACAGAAGGAAGGCAAAAAGCGCATGAAGCGCATCGGCAAGGTGGATATCCCGCAGGAAGCCTTCCTTGCGGTGCTGCGTATCGGCGAAGACGCGCAGAAGTAGGCGTCAGTTTGTGATCCAATTCACAATTTGTTTATCCGGATTTGTGGATAAACCCGGGAAGCCCGCGGGACGCCGGTTCCGCTTCGCAACCTTGGCGGGAAACGTGCGGTACCCTGAGGCTGATTGATAAATAAGGAGTTGCACTGCCTACCAGAAAAGAACAGTTCTTGGCAAGAGAAGAATTCTGAATTCTTTCACTAGATTCACAAAAGAAATCCACAGACTTTTCCACAAGAAAGTGCTTAGAAGTCACAGGTGATCGCGTGGACTGGCGAGCAAAGGTTCCCGCGCTGCTGAGAATATTGCGGAAACGACAAAAGCCCCGCGATGCGGGGCTTTTGTCCTTGCCTTCGAGCTGCGAAGCTCTTAGTGCTTGACGGGAGGCTTGGCAGCCGGTCTTGCCGGCGCTGCCGGCTGGGCCGGAGGAGCGGGCACGCCCGACTTCATGTTGTAAGCATCGATGATCTGCTTGGTGATGTTGGTGGACTCGTTGGCGTAGAGCACGGGATTCTGCTGCTGAGCAACGTCCAGCACGAGGGTGAACCCTTGCTGCTGCGCGTAGCCTGCCAGAACGTCGTATACCTTGGAGGCCAAGCCGTTGTAGAGCTCCTGCATCTCAGCCTGATAGTCGTTCTGGGCGTCCTCGGCGTCACGCTGCGCCAGCTTCTTCTTCTCGTCGATGGTCTTGGCGCGGCTGGCCCGCTCGACATCACTCAACTTGTCGCCCTGGGCCTGAAGCTGCTTGGTCAGGGTATCAATCTCTTCGGCGAGGGCCTTGAGATGAGCTTCCTTGGGCGCGTACTTCTTTTGCAGGTCGGCGAAGTTGCGCTGACCCTCGTTGGTTTGAGCCACGGCCACCTGGAAGGCAATCACGGCGATCTTGGCTGGACCAGCAGGCGCCATGGCGGCGGGAGCGGGCATTGTTTGGGCAGCGGCGCTCAGGACTAAGCCCGAGGCCAGCGTAGCGATAAGTGCAAGCGAGCGCTTCATGCGAATGTAAAGCTCCTTCGGAATTCCTGTGGGTTTGTCCGCGCCTGGGTGCGGAAACGAATCTGTGCATCCTGAGGAGCCTCGCGGTCTATCCAGGAACTCTGCGCCAAATTGTGGCAGAGGCAAGAAAAGACGCGGCCGGAGACATCAGCAGGAACTAGATGGATTATATGAGGCCAGGCTGGGAGCGTCAAACCGGCAAAGCGTGAAATTTGTGAGATTCCAAACCGGCAGATCATCCTTTCGTCGCGCTCAGTGTGTCCCAAGGGGCGGCAGAATCCCGAGCCGCATCAGCAGCAATCCCATCAAACTCAAGATACTAACCAGAAACCACAGCACGGCCAGGACATAGAAGGGAATCTGCAACCAGGGCCAAAGTTCGGGTGGCCAAACGTCCACCAGCGTGGAGAAGTCATTGCGTAAGGAGGAGGCAACGTCGGCGGCAGCAAAAGGGCCGCTCATGACGAGCGGCCCCATGGACTTGCTTGTTGAATCCGGTCCCTAGAAGGTGGTGGAGACCGTCAGGCGGAAGGTTTTGCGCGGTTCGCGGAAGTCATCCCGCGCTCCGTAAGCCTCAATCGCCTCGTTATAGGTGAAGTCGCCCGCGCCGCCCGTGGGGAACATATCGCGGGTGATCAACTGTGCCGAGCAACTCTGATTCTTGCTTCCAAGTCCGAGGTTGCAGTAGGGCCGCTCATAGAGCCGCAGCGGATTGTAGGCATAGTAGAGGCGGAAGGGCGCGTTGATGACCGGCATGATGACGGAGATTTCGGCGCCGGTGGACATACGCGGAACGAAGTTGGTGCCGGCGATGGGGTGAATATTGCGCTGGAAGCCGACCAGCGAGCCGGGAATGCCGCCTTGGCAGGCGCCGTTGTTCCACACCGGGCAGCCATAGAGCGGCGCGGTGAGCGAGGCAAAACCTTCCGGGCTCTGCTTCAACTGCCCCTTGTTGAGGGCGGCGTCGATGCCGAAGTCGTTAAAGAAAGCGAAGGTCACGGGACCGGCGATGGGAATGCGGTACTCGGCATTGGTGGTGAGGTTGGTATCACCGCCAATGGAGGCAATGCCGTAAATCGGCAGCGGCACCTGGATGCACTGGTTCAACTGCGGATTGGTTGCGTCGCGCGGAACGCAGGTGCCGTCCGGGTTGGTCAACTGCAGGTTGATGCGAGTGGGGACATAGCCGTAGGGTGTGCCTCCGCGGACATCGAAACCGCGCAAGTCGCCCTCGCCACCGGAGTAGAAGCGGTTGTTGGGCGGGGCCACGGCGCCGCCGAAGCCTTGCACATAACCCAATTGCGCGCGCAAGCCGAGTACGTTGCGTCCGGTCTGCGACGGGGTCAGGTAGTGCATTGACCGGAACTGCTTGTACGCCACCATGGGCGCGATATAACGGACGTTGCCCCAGATGCCGGAGGTCTGGAGTACCATCGTGTATTCCTTGCCGCTGCGCGGACGCTGGGGATTGTTCACGGTGTTGTAGATGTAGCTCAGGGAGACGTCGCTGTTGACGATGCCAGCCAGCGCATTGGAACCCTGGATGCCCGACCGGAAGCTGATGGTCTGGAAGAAGTTCTGCGATGCGGTAGAGAAGGCTGTAATCGTCGATTTGCTGAGCGAATAAGTGAAACCGACGCGCTGGAAGGCGTGCCGCTTGAGCGGATAGCTGAGCGAGAAGTTAAGGCCGGTGGAAGCCTGGTTGTAGTTCTGCGTCAGCGATTGCTGCGCCGAGGTCAGGTTGACCGACTGGCCGGTTGTGGCCTGGTAATTCTTGGCTGAGTTGAAGTCCTGCTTGTTGTTGTAAATCTGAAAGCCCACATTGAGCGGGCGGTTACGGACGTAGGGTTGCGAGAAGCCGAAGGTGAATGTGCGGCTGACGTTGCCAAGATTGCCCTGCAGGCTAAGCGTTTCGCCCAAGCCGAGGAAGTTGTTGGTCTGGTAGTTGACGCCCAGGAAGGCGCCGGAGAGGCCGCTCATGCCGCCGTTCAGGCCGATTGAGTTCTTGCCCTTCTCCTTGACCTTGAGCAGCAGGTCCACGGTGCCGGCTTCGGCATCCTGGTGGGCTTCCGAGTCCTGATCCACCTTGAGCGGTTCAAAGTACTCGAGCTGGTTGAGCCTGAGGAGGCTGTACTCCCAGAGTTGCGAGTTGTAGACCTGGCCCTCCTCCAGCATCAGTTCGCGGCGGATCACCTTGTCGCGAGTGATGCGGTTGCCCTGGAACTCGATGCGGGAGACGTAAAAGGGCTTTCCCTCGTCGATGTCGATGTTGAGGGAGACGGTCTTCTTCTGCTCGTCGAAGGAGGCTTTGGGAATGCCGCCAAAGTTGATGTAGCCCAACTGGCCGTAAGCCTTCTTGAGGTTATCCAGGCCCTTGCCGATCATGGTGGCGTTAAACCACTCGCCGTCGCGCACCGCAAAGGTGGCGCGCAAGGCCCTGACGTTGGAGACTGCCTTGTTCCCGGTGAAGGTGATGGTGCCCAGGCGATAGCGCGCGCCCTCTTCAATCGGCATGAGAATGTCGATACGCTTGCCCTTGTTGGGCCGGAAGGTGAACCAGTTCAGGCCGCCCTGGTCGCGAATCTGGGTTTTGGGCTCCTCGATAGCTGCGTTGTAATAGCCCTTGTCGCGGTAGGCCTGGCGGACCCGCTCGGTATCCTCCTCAAGCTTGGTGGCGTCGAAGGTCTGAGAAAACAGATTCTCGAAGATGATCGAATAAGGAATGCCGATGGGCTTGAGGTTCTTCATCGAGCGGCGCAGAGGAAGCGATCCGATGTGCTGGTTGCCGGTGAACTTGATTTGTCCAACCTTGACCGTGGGGCCTTCCTTAATGTTGAAGTTCACCTGCACCGAGGCCGGAGGGATGGTCTTCACCTCAGTCTTGATGGTGGCAAACTGATGGCCGTGCTCGGAGAGGATGTCCTTGAGGACGGTTTCGGCGCGCTTGATCTTGGTTGGGTCGTACTGGCTCTCGACCGTGAGTCCGACCTTCTCCTTCTTGAAGCGGTCGAGCACATCGGACTGCGAGACGGCATTGAGGCCCTTGTAGTTAATCTCGCGGATGGTGGGCCTCTCCCGGACGAATACGTTCAGGATGATGCCCTTCTCCGAATCTTCGCGCTCGATGCGCACATCGTCGAAGTACGACGTGTTCCACAACGAGTTGAAGTCGCGCTCGATGGAGATCGGGTCGTAGGTGTCGCCGGGGTGAGTAAAGAGTCGCGCCAGCACGGTTTCTTTAGGGATGCGCCGGTTGCCGATGACCCGAATTGACTCAATGGTCTGCGGCTGCTGGGCCAAGGCTGCGCCGGCGGAGAGGGCCAGAGCGAGCACGAGCACTGTGCGCGCCAAACGGCCCGAAGTTCGCAAGGCGCGGAAGATGGAAATGTGCTTGATCTTCACCGGGCGAGAGCCCTGCGCTGAGCACACGTACTGGTGCGGTCCATAGTTCGCCATCAGGTTCGGCTTCACGGGAAGAATATCGACACCCTCGCTGCTGAAAAAATCTGATCCTGCCTAGAGGAAAGACCAATTTTACCACCCCAACGACAAAGACCTGTTGCTGCCAGCCCAGCCGCCGGGAACCCCGGTTACGACCCTAACGGCAAAGACCTGTCGCTGGAGCCCCCGAGATTAATTAGAACCTATCCAACAGTCTAACGGACGCAGGCGGGTTGGGAGGCTTTTCCGGGCCGCCAAAGCGCGCAACGTCCCTTTTAAGACGCAGGCCGGGGACAGATGGCGCTTTTTCGGAGAAGAAGTTGTGGATCAGGACAGAGGCCAGGGCGCGGGTTGAAGAGCACTTGGATTTACTGCAGAGTGAGAATGCGTCTGGACGCCAGGTGAGCCGGGGGCGGCTCCGGGAGTTGCATCCTGCCAAGAGTAAGTAGTTTTCGGAAAATTTGTTTGCGAATCGGTCTCTTTTGCTCCGTTCTGTTTGATCCCTGCGGTATGATTTTTCATATCCGGCTTGCAATCCGGCCCTGGCCGCAGGTGACAGAGGGCTGGCCGGAAGCAGCAACGAATGGAGGCAGCAGTGCGCCAAAAACTACCCATGATCCTGATCCGGGTGATTGTGGGAGTGGTGTTCCTGCTTGAAGGCGCCCTGAAGTTTATCCGGCCCCAGACTCTGGGCTGGGGGCGCTTTGCGGCGATCGGTTTGCCCTGGCCTCATACTTTGGCTCCGCTGGTGGGCGGCATTGAAATAGGCGGCGGCGTGGCGATCCTGTTGAACTTCTTTGCCGGGGATGCCGCGATCGCGCTGCTGGTGGTTATCGTCACCGCCCTGGTGTCCACCAAAATCCCCATCCTGCTGGGAAGGCCGTTGGGCCCGTTCCCGCTGGCAGAACTCAAGGAATATGGCTGGTTGAGCTTCCTCCATGAGGCGCGCACCGACCTATGCATGGTCTTTGGCCTGGTGGCCATCGTGATCGACTCCGGCGTGAGGGTGGGCCGCAGAAAGCGCTGGTACCAGCGCGGAAGCTAAAGTGTTTTTCCTATTGGTGTAGAGTACGGTGTGGACCGGGAGGTCCACGCAACAGCCGGCCAGGAGGCCGGCGCTTCCTGTTCTTGCAGCGACCGGCAACCTTGAGCCAAGCAGGAGATCCACTCTATACCAACAGGCAAAACGCTCTAAAACAATTTCATCAGGACAGGTTGCGGAGCCAGAGAGACTGAGCGGACGCGACGATCCCGCGGAGGTTCATTCTCAATCGAAGCGGTAAGCGCTGATGGCCGCACCCATCGGCTCGTCAGCAAAGATGCGTGTTCCCGGTGCGTCTCCGCCGGCGCCCGCTGCCACCATCAGCGGAATGAGGTGTTCCTCCCGGGGATGAGCGTAAGCGGCAAACGGAGCCTGCCGCCAGCCGGTCAACAAGGCATCGCGCTCCGCCGCGGGCGACTCGACGGCATGGGTCAGCCAGGCATCGAAGGCGCGGGCATGGTCCAGAGTCTCGGGACGGAAGTAACCGCCCAGGTTGTGGAAGCTCATGCCGCTGCCGATGATCAGCACGCCCTCGTCGCGCAACGGGCTGAGCGCCCGGCCGGCGGCCAAGTGCAGCGCCGGATCAAGAGAAGCCGCCAGCGAGAGCGAAACCACCGGAATCCGCGCCTCAGGGAAAACCAGCTTGAGCGGCACAAAGACGCCGTGGTCGAAACCACGGCTTGCGCTGACCGCCGCAGGCAGCGCTGCCTGACCCAGCAGACCCGCCACTCGTTCAGCCAACTCCGGTGAGCCGGGTGCGGGCCATGTGAGCTGGTAAGTATGCTCGGGGAATCCGGAATAATCGAAGATCAGTTCGGGCTGTGCGGAGGCGCTGGCCGTGAAGGCTGCCTCTTCCCAGTGGCCGCTCACCACCACGAGAGCCTTGGGCGTGGCTGGCAGCGTTGCGGCAAGCCCCTCCAGAAAGCGCTGAGTCCGCGCCCAGGTGTCCGCAGGCCCCCAAGTCCAATCCATGAAGAAGCAGGGTCCGCCGCCGTGGGGAAGAAAGATCACGGGTTGGCGTTGCGGGTTGGTGGGCATGGGCTGGTTATCCTCCATCTTCCAGCCCGTTCGCCGAGGCCGGGCCAGTGGTTATTCATACAGCTATTCCACTGGATGTTTCTAACCGGCCTATGATTCAGCTTTTCGTCGCTTACTCAACGGGCGCGGCCATATAGAAGACGTAAACCAGCATGGCCACGCCGACGAGGCCGGGAATCAGGCCGCAAAGGGCCACTTTGGGACCAACCAGGAACCACAAGAAGATGAGCAGGCCGATGCCCACGCCGATGTTGATGAGCCCTCCCAGCTTTATGCTTTCGCGGGTTTTGATCCGCTTCAGCCGCTCCTCTTCCCGCAACAGGTCGATTGCTTGCTTGGCGCCCTCGCCCGAGGACTCGCTGATGCGCCGGAGAGTCTCCGACTTGTAAAAAGCCTCGCGCTCTTTTTGCCGCGTGCCAAACCAAACGGCAAAGACCATAAACGTGAAGAGCGAAATGAAAAGCACGATCGGAACCAGGAATACTGACATCTCTGCCATAATCTTCCTCCTTGCCGGGGTATTTCCCCATGCGATTGGTAGGACAGCCGAGCCGCAAAACCGGTTGCATAATTTGAAAAACAGAGCGGCCTGCAAGAAAATGCAACCAGAATGAGATAGAACCGGTCTACCTTGTTGTAGAGGGACGACGCCCGGAATGAACGACCCAAGCAGCGCCGACGAAGACCTGGCCGCCGTGGAGCAGGTGGTGGCCGGGGAAACGCGAGCCTTCGAGGGGATTGTGCGCCGCTGGCAGGGGCCGCTCATCAATATGGCCTGGCGCTACTGCCGCGACCGCGGACGCGCCGAGGAGATGGCCCAGGAGGCATTCCTGCGCGCCTGGCGCGGCTTGGCGAAGTGGCGGCGCGAGGGGAGCTTTTCCTCCTGGCTCTTTGCCCTGGCGGCCAACGTCTATCGCTCCGAGCTGAAGCGCTTTCCTACGGAGACGCTTCCGATGGAGGCCGCTCCCGAACCCTCCGGCCCCGCCGCGCAACACAGCGAGCTGAGCGCACAGTTGAGCCGCGAAGCGCTCTACCGCGCCGTTCTGGCCCTGCCGCTGCGCTACCGCGAGCCGGTGATTCTTTTCTATTTTCATGAGATGGATGTAGCCGCGGCAGCCAGCACGATGGGCCTGCCCGAAGGAACCCTGAAAGCCCGCCTCAGCCGCGCGCGGGCGCTGCTCCGACAGCGCTTTCCGCATCTGGATGAGGAGCAGGCCGCCCACCCTTCGCAAAGACCGCGAAGGATGGGGCACCAAGATTTGGGTCATCGTGAGATTGATCAAGAGACGAGAAAGGAGGTGGCAAATTGAATCGAGCTAAAAGAGGCCGCAGCGATGAATGCGCCGGGATCAACCGGAACGCGAGGATTGAGACGGAGATCGATCAGATTCTGGCCGGTGAAGAGGAGCTGATGCCTTCTTCAGGCTTTCTGGGCTCGGTGATGGATCGAGTGCGGCAAGAAGCCGCGCTGCCTCCGCCTATTCCATTTCCCTGGAAACTGGCTGTTCCGGGAATTCTGCTGGCCGGCGGAGTTTGTGGGTGGGGCGGATACGAGCTGATGCGCAGCGGACTGCCACTGATGAGCGCGTTCTCATTCACGCTCACGCCGCGGCATTTGTCCGCCGCTACAGTTCTGGCGCTGGAGCAGGCGGGCTGGGTTGCGCTGGCTCTGGGCTCGTCGCTGGCTTCCTGGCTGCTGTCGCGCCGCCTTGCCGGAGCCTCGGGAATTCTGTAGAGCAAAACCAGGGAACCTGTATCCTGATTTGCTTCGTTGAAGGTCGCCGCTCCCTGTTGGTCGCGTCGACTTGAGTGTATGGTTCCGGGATACACCATCCCTGGTTTTGCTGTAGCCTCTCTGACCAGACGGTTTCGCAGTATTGAATTCGCCCAGCCGATCCGCTGACGGTGGAGTTGCCGCAGTAACAGTTACTCGATGGCGAAGACGGCGTAGACGGTGGCAGTGCGGCTCACTTTGCGCGGTTCGATAGCCAGCGGGGTTCGCAGTTCCTCTTTCGCGGCGAAGCCTACGGAATTGTTAGCAACCCCTTGTGACAGCAGCACGCTATTAAAGGGCGAGGATACCTCATTCGTCACGTAGATCAACGAACCCAAATGGACGCCCATACCCTTGGCCAAGACGGCGGCATTCGCCATGGCTCTCGCCGCAGCACGATCAAGCGCCTGGTCTTCGAGCGCCTTCTCGTCCTTCACCGTCCAGTCGATCTGGCCGCTATCGGTGGCTCCTGCGGACACAGCAACGTCCAGAATCTCGGCTGCACGCTCTGGCGGAGTTTTGACTGTCCATTTCTGTACAAGCTTGAACTTATGCGCCCGGTAGTCAAAGCTATCCAGGCGCTGCGACTCGCTGCGAATTGAAGTCTCCGGAATCCCCGCCTGCTTGAGCGCGGTAACGATTTCGTTCGATCTCTTTGCGCCTGCGGCATAGGCGGTCTTGGCGTCGGAGGGCTGTGTCTCGAATCCGATATGCAAAATGGCCAAGTCCGGATCGGCGGTTACGCGCTCCTCCGCGCTGACTGCGAGCGTGCGATTCGTCGGTTCGATCTTCAGTTGAACCTGGCTGGTTTGCTGCGCGCTGGCTACCGTACAACCTGCCAGGAGCGCAAACGCTGCAACTGCTTGCTTCCCATGCATATGTGGTTTCCTTTCACCCCTTGGACGCAAAGCATACAAGATCTGCGCAAGGAAAGTGAAGAGCATTTCCAGCGCGGCATCCATTGGGTGATCGGCTTGAGGGTCAACGCAGTTCAGGAAGCGTGCTTCTCCCCGAAGTGACGGAGCTTGGCCAGGGTTGCGGCTGCCTGGCCGGAGTCGATGGCCTCGGCGCCCATCCGGACGCCTTCTTTCAGATCGCCGGCCAAGCCCGCGGCTACCAGCGTTGCCGCGGCGTTCAGCAGCACAATGTCGCGCCGCGCGCCGGGCAGGCCAGTGAGCACGTCGTAAAGCAAAGCCGCGTTGGTCTTCACATCGCCGCCGGTGAATTGATCGAGCGTGGTGCGGGGCAAGCCAGCCATCTCCGGGGTTACGCGGGCAGCCTTCAAGGTTGAAGCGCCGCCGGTCGCCGTCTCGCCAATCTGTTCTTCGATGCGCGCCACAATGGACTCGCCGGTGGTGGTCAGTTCGTCGATGCCGTCGGTTCCGTGGACCACAAAGGCCCGCCGGGCGCCAAGCGCCGCCAAAGTCCGGCCCACCAGCAGTACCTTGCTGGGCGCCAGCACGCCGATGACCTGCGCACGCGCGCCGGCCGGGTTGGTGAGCGGGCCGCAGAGATTGAAGATGGTGCGGAAACCCAGTGCACGGCGCAGCGGACCCACGGCCTTCATGGCCGGGTGATAGAGCGGCGCAAAGAGAAACATGAAGCCGGTCTCGCGGAGGCACTCGACGGCCAGCTCCGGGCCGAGCGCGATGGGCACGCCGAGGGCTTCGAGGACGTCTGCCGCGCCGCAGAGCGAGGTGACCGCGCGATTGCCGTGCTTGGCGACTTTGGCTCCGGCAGCCGCCGCGACCAGCGCCGCGCCGGAGGAGATGTTGAATGTGAGCGGCCCTCCGCCGCCAGTGCCGACAATATCCACCAATTCATCCCGCTCCGCGGGCGTGAGAGGCAGCGGCGTGACGCGCTGGCGCATCACCTGCACAAAGCCGGCCAACTCCGGCGCCTGTTCGCCACGGGTGGCCATCACCGTGAGCAGCGCAGCGGTTTCCACCTCCGGGACGTTGCCGGAGAGGATTTCTTCGAGTACGTGCGCCGCCTGTTCGCGGGTGAGTGCCGCGCCGTCCTCGGCAAGCGGTTTCAAAAGCTTTTTCAACGAGTCCATATCTTCTATGGTAACGGCGCGTGCGCAGGCAGGCTTTTTCGCAGTCTTTCAGGTGCATTTTGATTGCTCCTTGGTTGGCAGGCACTGTACTATTCGTTTACCGCTGGCACGGCGCCGGCCCACTGGAACCCTCCAGGGGTCCGTCGCCAATCCCCAAGGTCAGCGGATTGGGCGGTCCCAACCCATGAATATTCATGAGTATCAGGCTAAGGAAATCCTGGCTAAATACGGCGTAGCCGTACCCAGGGGCGAAGTGGCCAACACCGTGGAAGAAGCCTCGGCAGCGGCCCGCAAACTGTTTGCCGAGGGCGCTTCAGGCGTTGTGGTGAAAGCGCAGATTCACGCAGGAGGCCGAGGCAAGGGCGGCGGCGTGAAGGTGGCCCGGACCCTGGAAGAGGCCGAACTGCACGCGAAAAACATTCTGGGCATGACGCTGGTGACGCACCAGACCGGCCCGCACGGCCAAAAGGTGCGCAGGCTGCTGATCGAGGAGACAGCGGACATCGACCGCGAGCTGTACCTGGGTATCGTGCTCGACCGCGCCAACGGCAGGCTGGTCTTTATCGCCACGCAAGCTGGAGGCATGGATATTGAGGAAGTAGTCGCCAAGACGCCCGAGGCCATCTTCAGAGAGCCTATCCATCCGGCGATTGGACTGGGCGCATGGCAGGCGCGCAAGCTGGCCTTTGCGCTGGGACTCAAGCCCACGCAGATCAACGCCGCGGTGGTCTTCTTCCAGAGCCTCTACAAGGCGTTCATCGAGACCGACGCCTCGCTGGTGGAGATCAACCCGTTCATCACCACCAAGGACGACAAGCTCTTCGCGCTGGATGCCAAGATTGCCTTCGACGATAACGCTCTCTTCCGCCACCCGGAGATCAAGGCGCTGCGCGACACGGCCGAGGAAGACCCACTCGAAGTGGAGGCCTCGAAGCACGCGCTCAATTACATCAAGCTCGACGGCACCATCGCCTGCATGGTCAACGGTGCGGGCCTGGCCATGGCCACGATGGACATTGTGAAGCTGGCCGGAGGCAGCGCCGCTAATTTTCTCGATGTAGGCGGCGGCGCAACCCAGGAACAGATTGAGCACGCCTTCGAAATCCTGCTCTCCGACGTGAATGTGAAGGCGATCTTCATCAACATCTTCGGCGGCATTCTGCGAGTGGACCGGCTGGCCACGGGCGTAGTGGCGGCGGCGCGCAACCTGCATATCACGGTGCCCATCGTGCTGCGCCTGGAAGGCACTAACGTGGAAGAAGGCCGCAAGATTCTGAAGGCCTCCGGCCTGAATTTTCTGGTGGGAGAAACGATGAGGGACGGAGCCGAGCTTGCGGTAAAAGCAGCGGCAGGCGAGGGGGCGTGAGATGTCGATCTTGGTTGGCAAAGAGACGCGGCTGATTGTTCAGGGAATTACGGGCAAGGAGGGCACCTTCCACGCCATGAGCTGTGCGGAGTATGGTACCAAAGTCGTGGGCGGCGTGACTCCGGGCAAGGGTGGAACGAAGTACGAGGGCTGGCCGGTGTTCAACACCGTGGGCGACGCGGTGGCCGCGACCGGCGCCAACGCGACGATGATCTTTGTTCCGCCGTCGTTTGCCGCCGATGCCATTCTGGAAGCCGAGGACGCGGGGGTTCCGCTCATTGTTTGCATTACCGAGGGCATTCCCACCCTGGACATGATCAAGGTGTGGGCCAAGCTGAAGTACTCGGCTTCACGGCTGATCGGCCCCAACTGCCCCGGCGTCATCTCGCCGGGCAAAGCCAAGGTGGGCATCATGCCCACACGCATCCACAAAGAGGGCTCCGTGGGCATCATCTCCCGCTCCGGAACGCTGGCTTATGAAGCTGTGTATCAGTTGACCGAGCGCGGCATTGGGCAGTCGACCGGCATCGGCATTGGCGGCGACCCCATCATCGGCACTACGCACACGGACGCGCTGCGCCTGATGAACGACGACCCCGAAACCGAGGCTGTCGTCCTGATCGGCGAGATCGGCGGTCTGGGCGAAGAGACCGCGGCGGAGTTCGTCAAAGAGCACATGAGGAAGCCGGTGGTCGGCTTCATCGCCGGACAGACAGCGCCTCCGGGCCGCCGCATGGGCCACGCGGGCGCGATCATCACACGTGGGCGGGGGACAGCCGCTCACAAGATGGAAGCCATGGCCGCGGCGGGGATTCATGTGGTTGTTTCACCGGCGGAGATTGGAGCCACGCTGGCGCGGGTGATCGGCAGAGGGTGAGTGCTGCGGTATTCTGCCGCGCTGAAAACGAAGGCCCACCGCAATGGTGGGCCTTCGCTGTTTCCTGCGGGTTTGGCATCACCACACGCGGCAAGGTTTGGGATTGACCATGGGCGCCGTCTTCTTGCAACTGAAGCTTTTGGCGAACTCCGGCAAATCCTGGAGCACGGTGTTGGTGCGGTATTCGTCGGGAGCGTGCGGATTGCCCTGGGCCTGGGTGCGCAGTTGCTCAGGCCGTGTTTGCGTGCACCACTGCTGTGCATAGGCGATCCAGAAGCGCTGCTCCGGCGTGTAGCCGTCGGTGGTGGCGCTCATGTCAACGTGCGCGGCAGCGGCCTTATCCTGCCAGGCCAGCCAAGCCAGCCACAGCCCGCCGAGATCGGCCAGGTTCTCGCCCTCGGTCAGCTTGCCGTTCAGATGAACCCCCGGCACGGCTTCGATGGCGTCATACTGCTTGATCATGCAATCGGCACGTTCCTGAAATTTAGCTTCATCGCTTTTGGTCCACCAGTCACGCAGGTTGCCGTCCTTGTCGAACTGCCGTCCCTCATCGTCAAAGCCGTGGGTCAACTCGTGACCGATGGTCGATCCCATGTCGCCGTAGTTGGCCGCGTCGTCCTCCTTGCCGCTGAAGAAGGGCGGCTGGAAATAGCCGGCGGGGAAGTTGACGTTGTTCATCTGCGGGTCGTAGTAGGCGTTCACCGTGGGCGGAGTCATCAGCCATTCGCCCTTGTCGACGGGCTTGCCGATCTTGGCCAGGTCGCGCGCAAAATCGAACTGGTGGACGCGCATCTGGTTGCCCAGAGGGTCGCCGCGCACAATCGCGAGCGTGGAGTAGTCGCGCCACTTGTCGGGGTAGCCGATTTTGTTCATCACAGTGTGCAGTTTTTCCTTGGCCTTCACCTTGGTGGCGGCGCTCATCCAATCCAGGCCGTCGATGTCCTTGTCCATGGCCTGCTCGATGGCCAGCGTCATTTCCAGGGTGCGCTGCTTTTCTGCCGGAGGGAAGAAGCGCGCCACGTACACCAGGCCGAGCGCTTCGCCCAACTCGTGATCCACACGGCTGGTGCAGCGCTTCCAGCGATCCTGCTGCTGCTCAGCGCCGTTGAGTATGTGCGCGTAGAAGTTCCAGTTTTCCAGGTCGAAGCCTTCCGGCAAACTTGTTCCGGCGTAGGCGTGGAGCAAGTGCCAGCGCAGATAGGTCCGAATCTGGCTGATCGGAGTATCGGCGACGAGCGCGTTGAACTCCGCAAAGAATTTCGGTTCCATGTCATTGGCTTTGCCAATGGCGGGAGCGTGCGCGGCGGCTACATAGTCGGCGAGTGAAAAGTGCGTCAACTCCTTGGAGAAGCTGGCTACGTCGGTGGGATGATTCAGGTTCTGCGGGTCGCGCTGCTCGGTGATGGTGAGCGAAGCCTTGGCCAACCGCGTCTCAATCGCCAGCACGATCTCAGCGTCCCTGGCGCCTTGCGCCTCCGACTCGCCGGCCAGCACGAAGATTTTCCTCACGTGGGCTACATACTGGTGGCGCTGCTCGACGGACTTGGCATCGGTGCGCGTGTAGTAGTCGCGCTCCGGAAGGCCGAGGCCGCCGGCGCCGTAAAAGCTGATTACGGAAGTCGAATCGGCATAGTCCGGGCTCGATCCCACGCCAAAGAAGGCATTCACGCCGATGGCATGGAGGTGGGCCAGGAGAGCGGGTAACTCCGCCGCCGTCTTGAGCGCGGCAATGCGGTCCAACTCCGGCTGGAGGGTCGCAAGGCCATGCTTGTTCACGGACGCCGTGTCCATGCAACTGGCGTACTCATCGCCGATTTTCTGCTCGTTGGCGCTGCGCGTTGCTACGGGTACGGCAGTTTCTTCGAGGATCTGCTTCAGCCGCAGGCGGTTCAGCTCAGCCAGCTCGGTAAAGCGGCCATAGGAGGCCTGGTCGGCGGGCAGCGGATTGCGTTGGAACCATCCATTACAACTGAAGCGATAAAAGTTCTGGCATGGGTCAACGGTCTTGTCGATGAGGGAGGGATCGAAGACCCGCAGTTCCGGCGCGGCGGGCGCGGCGACAGGCGCGGAAGTTTGGCCAAGCGCGGGAAGAACCATCAGCCCGGCAGCAATGAACGCAACCGATACGAACGAATAGCGAGAGGGTGAAACGGCGAAGTGAAACATGCCGACACTTTACCAGATTCGGGCTTGCGTGCGGCAGGGTTCGTCACTTTCACGGCAATTACAATAGGAAGGCAAACAAAAATCCCCGCAGGAGCAAAATACCGTGGCGCAACGCACCTTCAGCATCGTCAAGCCGGACGCGGTCCGCAAAGGTTTCACCGGGGCCATTCTGGCCGAGATTGAGAAGGCTGGCTTTCAGATCGTGGCCATCAAGAGGCAATCGATTTCCAAGGAGCAGGCCAAGGGCTTCTACGCCGTACACGCCGGCAAGCCGTTCTTCGAAGGGCTCTGCGAGTTCATGTCCTCGGGGCCGCTTTTTCTGATGGTTTTGGAGAAGGAGAACGCAATTGCCGACTTGCGCAAGCTGATGGGCGCGACCAACCCGGCCAACGCCGAAGAAGGAACCATCCGCAAGAAGTTTGCCGGCTCGATTCAGGAGAACGCGATTCACGGATCGGATGCCGAGGATACAGCGGCGTTTGAGATTGGATACTGGTTCGCGGGATATGAGCTGATATAGGCTGGCCTGAGAACGGCGCGCTCAACCAAAGAGATTGTCGATCTTCTGGCGCAGCGTGGCGACTTCCTGGCGTAACTCCGCCACTGTCGCTTCCAATTGCGTGATGCGTTCTTCGTGGCCCGCATCCGCGCCCACGCCCTGCTCGGCGAACTGCGCGGTATCCCGGTGCGCGCGTGCCGGCTCGGACCCAGAAACAGCCACAATCGACTCCACAGGCCCCGAGAGCAGATGGGCATAGCGCGACTCCTTGGTTCCGGGCTGGCGCGGCAAGATGGCTGCCAGCGGCGGCTCGCGCTCCATTAGCTTTTGCAGAGCGGCCAACACTTCACCGATCTCGTTGAAGCTGTGCAGCCGCTCGGTGCGCCCGCGCAACTCGCCGGGAGTCTGCGGTCCGCGCAAGAGCAGCGCGCAGACCAGCGCTGTCTCAGCGCGGCTGAAGTTGAAGGCCTCGCCCAACCAATGTTCGTACTTGGTTACGCGCCCATCGGCGGAGCGCGCGCGGCCGGCCAGGCGCAAATCCTCAAGCCCGTGCAGAGCCAAGCGCACCGCTTCCTCATCCAGGTCCATGACAGGCTCGCGGTTCGAGCGCTGATTGCAGGCGTTGATGAGCGCGTTGAGCGAAAGCGGATAGTAGTCCGGCGTGGTGACTTCTTTTTCAATCAGCGCGCCCAGGACGCGGGCTTCGGCGGGGGTGAGGACGATGGGGGCAGTGAGAACGGGATCGGTCGGCGGCATAAGTCTATTCTGCCATTGCCTGCCGGGTATCCTCCGCGCAAAAGAACGACCAGACAAAGAGAAACCCCGCTCAAGCTGGGCTTGAACGGGGCTTCTTTTGAGCTGCGAGGATGGTTACCGCTTTCCCTGGATGGTCTTGGGGTTGATCTTCTTGGCGGCGCGCCGGGCGGCGATCTCGTGCATCTCCTTGCCTATCTTGGACTGGTTGATGCCGAGTTGGATGGCCAGGTTGATGACGTTGCCGGTACCCCAGTAGAGGGCCAGTCCGGAGGCGAAGTGCAACATGGTGAAGCCGAAGATGGCGGGCATCATGATGGCCATCATCTTGCGCTGGTTGGGGTCCATGCCGGGTGAGGGGGTGAGGAACTGGACCAGGAACATGGTGACGATGATGAGGATGGGCAGAATGTATTTGGGGTCGGGCGAGGAAAGATCAGTGAGCCAGAACCACTGGGCCTGACGCAGCTCGACGGCGTTGAGCAGGACGCGATAGTAGGCGAAGAACAACGGCATCTGGATGAGCATAGGCAGACAGCTGCCGTACATGTTGACGCCCTCGGTCTTGTAGAGGGCCATCATCTCAGTGTTCATCTCGGCCCGCTTGGGGTCGGTCGCCTTCAGATGGGCGTAGCGCTTTTTGAGGGCCTCGACCTTGGGCTGAATGCGCATCATCTTCAGCGAGGACTTCATCATCATGAAGCGCGTGGGCAGCATGAGGAGGTTGAAGATGACGGTGACGATGATGATGGCCCATCCCCAGTTGTAAACGCCGGGGCCAAGCATGCCGCGCAGGAAACGCAGGGCCAGGTAGAGAGGCTTGGCAATAATGGTCATCCAGCCGAACTGAATGAGCGGCTCAAGCATGGGCCCGTCGGGCTTGCCGTCAGAGCCGGTGGAATGGATCGCCTTCAGCACGTCGGTTTCTTTAGGTCCGGCGAAGAGGCGCACGCGGGTGAAACCGCTGGTGTCGCCCACGGCCAAGCCAATGACGTCAGCGGGTTTCCTCTGGCTGTTGGGGTCGCTGGGGTCAGTGGGCAGGTCGATGGAGTTGTGCAACGTGACCACGGTGAAGCGCGAGGGCACATCGGGCAGAAAGGCGGAGGCGAAGTAGAGATCGATGATGCCCGCGTACTCGAAGGGCTGGTCGAGCGTTGCATCGTTGCTGACCTTCTTGGCGTCTGTCGAATCGTCCTTGCCGTTCAGGGACCAGGCAAACTTGCCGTAGGCGAAGTGCATATGCTCGGTCTGGTCGCCGAGGCCGCCGGGCCAGGCCAGAAGGGCGAGAACCGGAACGCCATAGCGCCGGACCTGAACCTCGGCAGTCACCACGTAGCTCGAATCGAAGCGGAAGGTCTTGACCACGTCAAGGCCGTTGGCGGCGTAGTGGAAGGTGACCGAGCCGGGGGCCTGGAGAACGCTGGTGGACGCGCTAGTGCCAGAGACGGAGACCTGGTAAAGAGCCTCGTTCAACTGCTTGGTCAGACCCGCATCATAGGTGAAGAGGCTGAGCGGCAGACCGAAAGCGGTGGTCTTGGGATTGACCAGGTCAAGCTGCTGTCCGCCCGGGTCGGGGTGGTCCTTGTACTGCTTGCCCTTCAGAATCCAGTGCTTGACCTGCGCGCCCTGGTTGGTGAAGACGATCTTGTAATTTTCGTTCTCGACCGTTGTTTCAGCTACCGCGGAGGCGGCGATGGCTGGGGTGGCAACGGAAGGGGGCTGCACTTGCCCGGCAGTCAACTGCGGCTGGGCCGACTGGCCTGTGGAGGCGGCCTGCTGCGCGGGCTGGGTCTGATGCTGGGTTTGGGCAGCGGGCGCCGTCGTGGCCGGTTGCTTAGGCTTCGAAAAGAACTGGAAACCAAGGAGGACAACAAGGGCCAGGAGGGTGATCGAGAGCAGGCCGCGCATATCGCCGCCACCGCCGCCCTCTCCGCCCTGTGCCTGAAGATTTGGATTGCGAAATTCTGCCAATGGATACTTCCTATTCGTAAAAGGGAGGCGCGCCATCAGGGCGCCGCTCTCCCTATGGTAATGGTTTGTGATGAAAATGGCGCGAAATCGGGGCTGGGGGCACGGGATCTAACCCCCCGCGGGTGAAGGGATGGCAGCGAAGGAGTCTCCAGGAAGCCAAAGCCAGACCGCGTAGAGGTCCGTGAGTGGCAATGGCGATGGAGGCGTACTCCGAGCAGGTGGGCAGGAATTTACAACCGTTGCCGGGGTTCAGCGAATGAAGCGCCGGGGAGAGCCAGCGGCGATAGAAGGCGAGCATGGCGAGCAGGATGCGGGTCATACGGCAGGCTTCACCGGGGCCACTTGCGGCGAGGCCGGCGGCGCATTGCGCTTGGCTTCAGCGTTGGCCTGCTGAAGGATACGTACAATCTCCGCTTCTAGTTTCGGAAATGCGATGGTGAGCACCGCGCGGCGCGGATGGAAGATGAGGTCGCAGCCGGGCGGCAGCAGGTCCAGATGGCGGCGCAGAACCTCTTTCAAGCGGCGCTTCATGCGGTTGCGCTCATGGGCCTTGCCCATCACTTTGCCGGCGGTGAGACCAATGCGCGGACCGGCGGGGGAGACTACCGCGGGACCAGCAGGCTGCTGCGGGGCGAGGAACCAGCTCATGGACGCTGACTGGCGCTTGCGGCTGGCCGCATAGGCGCGCTGATAGTCGGCGTACTTGCGCAGACGCACGCCTGTCAGCGACTGTCTTGTAGACCGGCGCTGGTCAGGCTGGGGAAGAGTAGTCATGGCAACGGCGCGGGAGATGTTGACCGGAACTGCGCGGAAATGCAACCCGTTCCGGCTCCAACAAAAGGTGGGCACGGACAGTGAGGGCAAAACGGCAGAGTAGAGTTAGTCGCGGAAGCCAGCGCTGACGGCAACGCGCTTGCGGCCAATTGCACGGCGGCGGCTGAGCACGGCTGCGCCGGCCTTGGTCTTCATGCGCGCGCGGAAGCCGTGAGTTTTCACGCGCTTGCGGCGATTTGGTTGAAATGTGCGCTTAGGCATGAAAGTGCGCTCCTGTTTCCTAAAGAAAATCTATGCCTTGACGGCAAGTTCTAAGTGTATCGCAGGTTGAGCCAGGAATCCAGCGGGAAGTGCGTCGAGGGGCTAGATTCAAGTGCGATTCCGGCCAGCCGCAGCAACAAAGACGCGGTGAGTGTGGGGCATTTGCGATCTTCACACGACGTGAAAATGTACTCAACCTGCCAGGGAGAGCGCGACTCCGGAAGATTTTTGGAAGTGATTCTGGTCCCCTGCCAGAGAGTTTCACCAGCATTGGTGCAACTGGCGAAGACAGCCCGAAAGTTCTGTGAAAGATTGATTGCAGTGACCCCCAAATGTGCTACTCTTGGGACCGTTCAAGAAATTTCCTAGCGTCCCACGGAACCAGTTTCGTAGAGGCCCGAGATTCATATCAGAGGCTGGCCAGCGGCAATTTAGACGCAAGACCAAAGGTCTCGCGTCATGAGAGAGCTGTTACTCCAGCACGAAAGATGAACCAGCCTGGCAATGAACAGGCGGTACAAGTAAGGATTAGCAAGATGTCATTCGCAACTTCGCCGGCGACAGCTCTCAACCCCTGGCTTCACATTCTCGCTGCTCTGGAGATGAAAGTCATTCGCCAGTCTTTCGAGACTTGGCTGAAGCCCACGCGGTACAGCCATGTGGCTAACCGCACGCTGTACGTGCGCGTACCGTCGCCCGAGTTTCAGCACCTGGGGGACCGGTATAGCGATCTGATTCAAGAGGCCATTGAGCAGCAGGGGCTGGAGTTGGACGACGTGTGTTTTGTGACCGCGGAGGAGGATCCCTCGATTCCGCCGCAGCGCAGGGACGGCGGCTTCGGGCCGGTTCCAGCGCATGCGCCCACGGCTCCTGCCGCGCCGCAACGCACGCCTGAGCAGCAGCGCTTCGACTGGTCCAGCGCAGCGCAACTCAATCCGCGCTACACCTTTGACGCATTTGTGATTGGCAACGGGAACCAGTTTGCGCGAGCGGCCTCACTGGCCGTGGCCGAGCGGCCCTCGAAGGCCTACAACCCGCTCTTCCTCTATGGCGGCGTGGGCATGGGCAAGACGCACCTGATGCACGCGATTGGCCACGAGGTGAAGCGCCGCCAGCCCACAGCCAGCATCTGCTATGTCTCAGCGGAAAAATTTACCAACGAGATGATCACTTCACTGCGCAACGACCGCATGACCAGCTTCCGCGACCGCTTCCGCACCGTGGATGTGCTGCTGATCGACGATATTCAGTTCATCGCGCAAAAAGAGCGCACGCAGGAGGAGTTCTTTCACACCTTCAACGCGCTGCACGAGAGCATGAAGCAGATCGTGATTGCGTCGGACCGTCCGCCCAAGGAACTGGCGGAGATCGAGGACCGTCTGCGCTCACGCTTCGAGTGGGGCCTGATTGCCGACATTCAGCCGCCGGATCTGGAGACCAAGGTCGCCATTCTGCAGAAGAAGGCCGAGAGCGAGCAGGTGACGCTGCCCATCGATGTGGCGCTGTTTGTGGCCTCGAATGTGCGCACCAATGTCCGCGAGCTGGAAGGCGCCATGACGCGGCTGATTGCATGGTGCCAGATGAATCGCACGGAGATCACACTGGCTTCGACTCAGCAGTGCCTGAAGCAGTTCATCGATATGCAGGTGCGCAAGATTACCATCGATGCCATTCAGCGCGCCGTCAGCGAGAACTTCGGCATGAGGGTCGCCGACCTGAAGCAGAAGAACAACTCGCGCAACGTGGTGGTGCCGCGGCAGATCGCCATGTACCTGGCCAAGCAGATGACCGAAGCCAGCTTGCCGGAGATCGGGCGCCAGTTCGGGAACAAGCACCACACCACGGTGATGCACTCGATTGCCAAGATCGACGAACTACGCCGCACAGACAAGGATCTGCACCGTACGCTGAACAAGCTGCAGGAGCAGTTGAACGGGTAAACCCCTGCGGTGGGGCGGACTGCCTTCGGCGGGTCCGCGCCAGCAAGAAGGGGTGGGATCAGGATTCTTGCTGGCTCACCTGCAATGGCGATAGGCGAGTCAGCAAGTCAGCGAAAAACAAAAGCCCATGTCGCGGTTTGCGGCGTGGACTTTTGCGTTTTCCGTCACAACTGAGTCAGACTCAGCACGTTGCCGTCGGGATCGTGAAACCAAGCGACGCGCGCACCGCTGGGGGATGTCCAGATGCCGAGCGGGTCGTTGTCGTTCAGCGCTGGATAGCGTAGAAAAGACACGCCTGCCGCCGTGAGCTGCTCGACGGCGGCTTTGATGGATTCTACTTCCCATCCCAGTACGGTGAAGGGGGCCGGATGGTGCTCGGCCACCGTGGTTACGCGCAACATGGTTTGGTTGGCATCGAAGACGAGCGCAAAGGGCTTTTCGTCGGCGACAAGGGGGAGGCCCAGAAGAGTTTCATAGAAAGCGCGAGCTTTTGCCGGCTCTGTTGTGGGAATAAAGGCGATGAGCTTGCTACCGCCGAGGAACGAATTCCTGGTCATGACTCACCTCCGCGATGTTTCATCTTTCGACTCTGTTAGTTAGAGGCCGCTCCGGTCATCAGCGCCACAAACATTTTCTGGAAGCGCGGCAGGTCGAGGTCTACCTGCGCGTGGACCAGGCGCACGCCAGTTGCGGGCTTCATCTGTTCGTTCCAAGTGAGGGTGTCGCCGTAGCTGGGGCCGTGGCTCAGGTCGGTGTCCATGTAGAGGAGCTTTTCGCGGGTGATGAGCGAGGGGTCGAGCCAGGCGCAGGCGGTCAGTTCGTCCCACAAGTAGTAGCGGCGCTGACTCCAGGCGGCAATATAGCGCGCGGCGGGCGTGTTGGATTTGGCGATCTCGTCGAGCATTTTCTGGGTGAAGGGCGCCTTGATGGAAACATCGACGGTGGTTGCGTCCACGCGGGGCCAGTTGGCGCGCAAGACGATGTGGGCGGCCTCGGGATCGAACCATAAGTTGAACTCGTGGCGCGGGTCGGAGGCGAACTCCGGGTCGTCGCTCTGTGGGCTGAGGCTGCCGCCCATGAACACAATGCCCTGGGTGAGCGAGGCAAACTCGGGGTCGATGGAGATGGCGAGCGCGATATTGGTCAGCGGGCCCGCGGCATAGATGGTTACCTGATGAGGATGGGCGCGCACCTGGCGGATGAGGAAGTGGGCGGCGTCTTCGTCGATGGGCTTGATGGCGGGCATTCCCTCAGGCATGGGCGGGATCTCATAAGGCCCATGCGCGCGGGACTTTACCGGGGGGCCGGGGGTTGCACCGGGGATCTGCATCACGGAGAGGCTCTGGCCCCATGCGCCGAGCCACTCGACCTTGCCGTCGAGCGCGGAGGAGAGGCGGGTTTCATCCTGCGTGCGAACCAGGGGGAAGACCGCGCCTTTGGCCACGGGTATGTCGGCATGGCCGGTCAGCTCCAACATACGCAAGGTGTGCAGAGTCTCCTCGTCCCGCCATGCGTCGCCGGTGACCATGGTGATGCCCAGCACCTGGACCTGAGGCGCCTGAAGCAGCGCCAACATGGCCATCTGGTCAGAGCCACCGGGGCCGTAGCCGTCCTGATCAATGAGCACAAGGCGCTTTTGCGCCGAGCACAGGGTAGCGGAGAGAGCCAGCAGAAGCAGAAGGAGTTTAGTTTTCATGGATAGTCATTGTGGCACAAGGGCTGCGCGGCACCAAGCCGGGCACCGCTGCGCCTATCTGCGTCCGAAGCTGCGCGGAGGGGCGGGCGGAGCAACGGGCAAGTCGGTTTTTCCCTGCGGGTAGACAGCGAGGAAGCGATCGCGGCCTTCGCCATTGCTGGCCGTCTCAACGCCCTCGAGTCCGCGGAAGGCCATGTGCATCAGGCGGCGGTCACGGCTGTTCATGGGCGGAAAGGCGTAGGGGACGCCGGACCGGCGCACTTTTTCAGCGGCGGTTTCGGCGGTCATGCGCAATTCCTGGGCGCGCAGAGCCTTGAAGTTGGCGGCGTCGAAGCTGACGAGGCCGTTCTCGTGCTGGTCGAGGCGCAGCATCTGCGTGGCGATGGTCTCCAAGGCAAGAAGCAGCTCGCCGTTGTGCTGGGTTACGAGCGCCACGTCGGGTCCGCCCAGCTCGACGCAGAGGGCGGAAATCTGTCCCTCGGGGTCGGGCGTGCCGTTGCCGGCAGCGATGCGGTACTTGAGGCGCATACCCCCCAGCTTGTTGAGGGTATTGAGGAATCCGGCGATTTTTTGGGCAGCTTGTTGCAGGTCGGCGATTGGCATAACAAATCAGTATCGCAGAGACAGACGGTGGATGGGCAGTAATTCGGCGGGAAATTGCGACTCTCCGCATTGTGTACCGGTTTTCCGTGGCCGGTGAGGCTCTGGAATACCGATACGCGCATCATGCCGTTTGCGTGCCCTGAAAAGCTAGATCTTTATCGACAATAGTGTAGACCGGAATTTTTTCGGTATCCCACCCATTCCGCAGAAAAACGCGGAATGGATGGGGTACCCAGAACCTTACACTATCTCTAAAAATGCCCTAGTCCTATGACCGCTTGAATTTGTCGTTTCCCCTGTCTCAAAATCGAGACCGGGGGCACTCAAAGTTCATGGTCATGATTACCAAATCATGCGGTCGCGGTACTAGTTCTCGCGCACGCCGGGGGTGAGATATTCGGGGCCGACGGGGTCGGTTACGGAGACTTTGACGATGCGGTCGATCTCGGCCATGGCAGAGGCATCGAGCTTCCAGCCGAGGACGCCTGCGACGGCGTTGAGCTGATCGGGACGGTGCGCGCCCCACAGGGCTACGGAGACGCCCGGGCGGTCGAGAACCCAGCGGGCGGCCAGCTCCAGCACGGACTTGCCGTAACGCTCCTTTGCCAAGGCGGCTAACCGCTCGACGGCGGTGAGGTACTGGCTGAAGCGCGGCTCCTGAAACTTGGGGTCCACGGCGCGAATGTCGTCCGCTGCGAAGTTCATGCCGCGATGAACACGGCCGGCGAGCAGGCTGCGGCAGAGTGAACTGTAGGTGATTACGGCGACGTTGTTGGCAGCGCACCAGGGCAGAATGGCTACTCCTGAGCCGCTGGCGCTATCGATGTGGCGCTCGAAGAGGTTGTAGGGCGGCTGGTTGGAGGCCAGCGGCGCCACACTGCGAAACTCTTCCATTTGGGCGATGCTGAAGTTGCTCACGCCGAGTGCGCGCACCTTGCCTTCGCGCTGGAAGCTGGCCAGCAGTGCGGCGGTTTCGGCGATGGGCGTGCGCGTATCCGGCCAATGCACCTGGTAGAGGTCGACGTAGTCAGTTTGCAGGCGGCGGAGGCTGTCTTCAATTTCCTGGCGCAAGCGGGGCGCGGTGGAGTTGGCAAAGACGCCGCGCTGGTTCCACTCAAGGCCAGCCTTGGTGGCGATGAAAAAATCCTCGCGGTGGCCGTGGGCGCGGATGGCGCGGCCCACGACCTCCTCCGCGCGCCCGTAGCCGTAGATGGGGGCGGTGTCGATGAGGTTGATGCCGCGTTCGAGGGCGCCGAGGCAGGTGGCGACAGCCACGTCGTCCGGCACTGCGCCCCACTCGAGGCCGCCTATGGCCCAGGTACCCAGCCCAATCCGAGAAACCTTTACGCCGGCAAGAGTTGTTGTCTCCATGGACCAAATATTACAGAGAATAGGGAAAAGGGGGCAGAAAGCAGAGCTATGCTTCAATTCTTGTACTGCGGCTGATTCAGGAGTGGAGTGATACCTTGGGCATATACGTTTCGAAGTCCAGGCAAGGCTATTTCACGGAGTATCTCAATTCCAAGAATGCGCAGGCTCATACAACTTTTATTGCTTGTTCTGGCCGCAACCGCCTCGCTGGCCTACGCACAGGGCGGGCCGCCCTTCATTACCGACGACCCCGGTACGCCGGGCAACCGGCAGTGGGAGATCAACCTGGGCTTGATGGGCAACCACAATCCGGGGCACTCCAGTTACCAGTTGCCGAACATCGACATCAACTACGGCTGGGGCGACCGGATTCAACTGATGTTCTCGCCATACCTGGCCGCGGCCACGGATGAAAATAACACCACGCGCGCCGGACTGGGCGAGTCGTATGCAGGCGTAAAGTGGCGCTTCGTTGAGCATCACCGCGCCAACGAGCCTAAATCCGACGAGAATATGATTTTTTCTCTGGGCACCTATCCGCAGGTTTCCGTCAACAACCCCACCAGCTCCGTGCGCCGCGGCGTTGTCGATCCGGGACCGCAATATTACCTGCCGGCGGAGTTTACGGCCAAATGGGGCCCGGTGGACTTCAACGGCGAGGTGGGCCGTTGGATTGGCAACCGCAACGTACCCGACCGCTGGGGCCGCGGGCTGATTGTGGGCCATGAATTCAGCGAGCGGCTGGAGCTTTACGGGGAAATCTATGATCTTCAGGACGCGAACCGCATCGGCACGACACCGAAGCAGCGGGCGCTGACGGTGGATGTGGGCGGACGGAAGACGCTGGACCGCGCGGGACATCTGCGGCTGCTCTTTTTGGGAGGCCGCGCTGTTCAGCCGGTGAGCCGGCAGAACAGCGAGCCAAACTGGATTGCCTATGTGGGCGTGCAGGTACTGTTTGGTCCCAAAAAGGCTTCAGGCAAAGAGTGATGCGGGCAATACGCTGGCGAAAGATGAATATTCGTCAGCCCTCAGGATGTTGTCCTGCCCGCTGCGGAAAAATTGAGATGCAGGCAATCACCAGGACGACCAGCGCGGCCGAAGCGGAATAGCGGCTCAAATTGAGGCCGCCGTGGGCGAGGGGCTTATCAAGAAAATCGCCTACGACGGCGCCAAGCGGCCGCGTCAGGATAAACGCGACCCAAAAGAGCGCGGTTTTCGAAATCTTTGTCCAGAAATGGCAAGCTGCTACAAGAGCCAGAAGTGAGCCGAAGATGAGCGCCGCTCCGCTATACCCAAGCCCCGCGCTATCAGCGGTCCAATCGCCAAGCGCAGTTCCAAGGGTCTGCGAAAACATGATCGTCACCCAGTAGAAGGTCTCAACTTTGGGAGTGCTGACGGTATTGACCGAGATAGATCCCTGTGACCAGTACCAGACGGCAAGCGAAGTGAGCAACAGAACGAGCAAAGTTAAGCTGCCGCCCGTGTAGCCAATGCCGAGAGAACGGTCGGCGAAGTCGGCCATCGTGGTGCCAACCGTGGTGGTGGCGATAATTGTTATCCAATAAATAAATGGGTGAAATCGCTTTGCCTTGACCTGCACGATAACCGCAGCGAGGAAAATTGTGGCGAAGATCCCGGTGCCTACCAAGTAGCCCAGATTCATGGACATGGTTACCGCATCGCCACCGGTTTCGCCCAACGTGGTGCAAAGAATCTTGATGAACCAGAAGATGAAAGTGACCTGGGGGACCTTGCTGAGCCGGGCTTCGCTGGTTGTATCTGTACATAGTGTTACGGATGGCATTTCAGTCCTCCGGGAGAAATAAAGGGGTGTGTGGACTTTCATACTCTAACTACGTTTCAGTTTACCGAATTGTTGCAGTCGTGTTCAGCACAGAACAGGGACTTTGGGGTACAGCAAGTGTGTAATTGCAGAATTCGCGAAATGAGTGCGCTGGCTCTGTTGCCACACCGCTTCCCACTCGCTGCACCCCGGCCTGGTGGTGTATCGTCCAATTCGTATGGAACACACCGTGAAGAACTCACCGCATCCCGCGCCCGAGGCGGAAGAAGTCTACCGCCGCTGGATTCAGTTTCTCGATGACGAATTCACCCGCCACCAGGCTCCGGAACGCCGCTCGGAGATTGTACGCGACCAGCTTTATCAGCTCTTTCTGGGCCGCCCGCACGGCGGCAAGCTGAACCTGACGCTTACCTCCGAACTGCCCGGCAACGTACTGAATCTGTCAATGGACCCGGAAAACGTGACCCTTGAGGCGGAACACTTTGGCGACGCCGATCCGGAATTGTTTGCCAAGCGCAAGCCGCTGCTGTGGTTCTGGCAGATGTTCGACCGGTCGCCTATCGGGACCAACCACTGGCTGGGTATGCGTTTCCGCGCGATGCTGGGGCGCCACATCTTCGCCCGCATGGGCGCGGGCGTCAAGATTTACCACGGCGTGGACCTAACCTTCGGCTACAACCTGTCGATCGAGGAAGGCGTTACCATCCGCCAGCGCGTTTTGCTGAATGATCGCGGCGGCATCACCATCGGCAAGGGCGCGGTCATTGGCTCGTTTGCGCGCATCTACTCGCACATTCACTCCGCCCACGATTACGCAGCGGTCACGCTGGCGCCTACGGTCATCGGTCCCGCGGCCAGGATCGCCAGCCACGCAATCGTGCTGGCCGGCCAGCACATCGCCGCCGGAGAACTGGTGGGCAGCTTCCCGGCCGAGCGGGGGTAAATAAGAGAACAGGGATTAGGGACTAGGGAATAGGGACTAGGGAATAGGCGCTCCCAGCGAGCACAAATCGCTCCAAGGACGAATCTTCACGACCCTCCATGCTAACCTGAGATTTCCAGTTTATGGAGAGTCCATTTGCAATCCAGCGCCTTTCTGATCGCCGTCTTTGAGTTCGTTCTGCTGCTTTTTTCGCTCAGCGTGCATGAGTGCGCGCACGCCTGGATGGCCTCACGGCTGGGCGACCAGACCGCTCGCATGGTGGGGCGCGTCTCGCTCAACCCAATGGTCCACGTAGACCCCATCGGCACCCTGCTGTTTCCGGCGCTGATGATCTTTGGCCCCTTCATGGGCTTCAGCTTTTTTGGAGGGATGCTGGTGGGCTGGGCAAAACCCACCCCAGTGAATACCCGCAACTTTCGCAAAATTGTGCGGGACGACAACCTGACCACCCTGGCCGGACCAGCCTCGAACCTGCTGATTGTGCTGGTCGCTTTTTCCATCCTGGCGATCATGAGCGTCGCGATTCCCAACGGGCACGAAGTGGTACTTGCTTCCTTTTTTGCGTCCCTCAGCCCGACCGCCGACTTTACCCCGCAACCGCTGGTGCTGCTGTGCACGCTGGCGATTCTGATCAATCTTTCTCTCTGCTTTTTCAACCTGCTTCCCATCCCTCCGCTCGACGGCAGCCGCGTGGTCCGCAACCTGCTGCCCTACAACGCCGTGCAGGCCTATGACCGGATTCCGATCTGGATGAGTTACCTGCTGATGATCTTCATCGGCCGGTATGTGCTGATGGGGCTGCTGGAGCCCTCGCTGCGGATTGTGCTGTGGGCACTGGTTCACGTTTAGAGTGTTTTTCCTATTGCTGTAGAGTATGGCGTGGACCGGGAGGTCCACGCCACAGCCGGCCAGGAGGCCGGCTGTCCCTGTTCTTGCAGCAACCGGCAACCTTGAGCCAAGCAGGAGATCCACGCTATACCAACAGGCAAAATGCTCCAGGTCAATGGGGCGCCACCGACCGCCTCCCGCTACAATGGAATGAGCCGTTTTTTCAGGATTTTCCGAGAGACGGCTGTATTCTTTTGGCATCACCCCGGAATCGATAAGCAAAATGCCTGAATCCGCAATCTCATCTTCCCGTCCGCGCGTTTTGAGCGGAATGCGTCCCACCGGCAAGCTCCACCTGGGCAACTACATGGGCGCTCTGGCCAACTGGGTCAAGCTGCAGGAGCAGTACGAGTGCTACTTCTTCATCGCCGACTGGCACGCTCTGACGACGGACTACGCCGATCCGGGCCGCCTCAAGCTCAAAACCCTCGACGTCGCTCTGGACTACCTGGCCGCCGGACTCGATCCGGAGAAATCCACCATCTTCATTCAGAGCCATGTACCCCAACATGCCGAGTTGAACCTGCTGCTGGGCATGATGACTCCTCTCGGCTGGCTGGAGCGCGTGCCCACCTACAAGGAACAGCAAGAAAACCTCTCCAATAAGGACCTGTCGAACTTCGGTTTTCTTGGCTACCCGGTGCTGATGGCCTCCGACATTCTGCTTTATCAGACGCAGTATGTTCCCGTGGGCCAGGATCAGAGCGCCCACGTCGAGCTGACCCGCGAAATGGCGCGGCGCTTCAACTCGATGTACAAGACCGATGTGTTCCCAGAGCCCGAAGCGCTGTTCACGCCCTCGGCCAAGGTTCCCGGCACCGACGGGCGGAAGATGTCGAAGAGCTATGGGAACACGATTGGGCTGACGGAAGATCCGCTGAGTGCGGCCGCGAAGATTCATAGTATGTCCACCGGCGGGCAGCGTACGCGGCAAACCGATGCTGGTGACCCCGACCTTTGCCCCGTGGGCGACCTGCACAAAGTATTCAGCGCACCGGAAGTCATTGCGGAAACGCAGAATGGCTGCCGAACAGCTTCAATGCGCTGTGAGCAATGCAAGATGGAGGCTGCGAGATCGGTTTGCGCCATCACGGCACCCATTCACAACAAACGGATGGAACTCGAGTCGAGGATTGACGAGACCTGGGAGATGCTTAGGGCACAGTCCGCCAAGGCCGCGGTACGCGCCGAGCAAACCATGCTTGCGGTGCGCGATGTTTTGGATCTGTCGCACGATCTGGGTTCGACAAGACGCTTCTTCGGCGCCACGGAAGCTGATCTCCACAGCGCTCACGACCTCACGCAGCTTCCTGATTTATTGGGCCTTGAGCAGGATGAAGAAACAAAGCTATTGCGCGATCACTGGCGGAATACTATCGTGCCACGAGATATTCCGTTGCGGCAGGAGAGCAATCGCGTTTTCACCTCGCTCGACCGAGAACTGGAAGAGCCATTTCTGAGCGCAAAGAAGAAGCGCGTATTCGTGACGACCTCAAAGGATGCGGCGAGTTCAGGCGAGTGGCACTTCGACATTCCGGCCAGATCCTACGAGGTTTGGGCGCTTCTTTGCTGGCGCCAGAAGGACAACTGGCTCGAAGACCTCGTGATTCCGCAGAAGTATTATTCACAGGCTTTCGCAAAGGCCAAAAAGTCATTGAAGAAAGATGAGAAGATTCCTGTATCAATTCACAGCGACGGTGATCACTTTCTGCTGAGCATTCACGGAAGCGAGCCGGTCGACATTGCGGAATTGCGCAGCAATTACGAACCGCTGAGATGAGAGAAGAAGCCGCATTGGCCGATCAGCACACCCATCGGGAATGCATTGAGGCTGTGATTCGATTGGCGCCTGCGGCGTGAGCCACCGCAAGGAAGACAGATGGCGGAAAAGAAGATCCCGTGGTGGCGAAAGGCGCTGAATTTTGCGCTGGGTAGTATTCGCTCAGGATTTGGTCTTTTCTCGCGGTCCGCAAAGCCCGAACCAGTTGCGGAACCGACATTTTCAGACAATTTGAAAGAAACCCCGGAAGAAGAAACAGTATTGAGCAATCCGTTTCCCCAACCCGAAATTACCGACGCCGCAAAGGCGATCCCGGCCGAGCGTGAGGCGGAGCCTACTCCTGCCGCCGCGCTTGAACCTATGCCGGAGCCTGTTGGCGTGAGCGAGGCCGCGGCAGAACCAGCGCTCGCTGCGGAGCCGATTCCCGTTTCCGCCCCGGCGATTGACGAAGCGGTCTCCATCGACTCGATTCCCGCCGAGGCTGAACACGCTGCGGAAAAAAGCATGGAGCCGAACATCGTTCCCGAAGGGCTGGTCTCAGGGGCTAAAGAGGTTGCGGAAAAACCCGGGATTTCGGGCGAAATTGGCGGAAAATGCCCCTCCGTGGCTAAAGCCAGCGATGATTCTGTTGGCTTTTTGCGGGGATTGAAACCCCCGCCTCCCTCCGAAACGAGTTCTTCCGTAGCCTGTGAAGCCCCGCCTGAATCTGAGGCTGAAACCACCCCACTTCCAGCCGCTGAGCCGGACCCAGTTGCCGAAGTTGTGGCTGAGACTTCCGAGACTATGGTGGTTCCAATTCAGGCTGCCGAAGCGCCGGCCGCCCACCTTACCGCTGTGCCAGAACCCACGACTGCGCCAGAAGCCGAAGCCAAGAATGAGGCTGCTTCGGAGCCGGTTGAAGCTGAGGAGGCGGTGGCGGAAGACAAGCCTGAGCCTGCTCCTGAGCCAATCGTCGAGGTAATTTTAGAGCAAGCCCCTGTTTGCATCGAGGACTCCGAGCCTGTGGCCGAACCTGAAGTTGCGGAGACTCCGGAATCCGAAGCTGTGGATGAGGCTGTTTCGGAGCCGGTTGAAGTTGACGAAGTGGTTTTGGAGGCTGAGCCTGAAACCACTTCCGAGCCAATCGCAGAGGCAATTTCAGAGCAGGCCGCTGTCTGCGTCGCGGATTCCGATCCTGAAACCGAACCGGAGGTTGCGGAGACTCCGGAAGCCGAAGCTGAGAATGAGGCTGCTTCGGAGCCTGTTGAAGTTGACGAAGTGGTTGTGGAAGCTGAGCCAGAACCCGCTCCTGAGCCGATTGCTGAGCCGGATTCGGTCGCCGAGGTTATGGCCGAGCCTATGGTGGTTCCAGTGCCGGCTGCCGCCATTACCGCTGTGCCAGAACCCTCAACTGCGCCCGAAGCTGAGAATGAGGCTGCTTCGGAGCCGGTTGATAGTACCGAACCGGCGGTAGAAGCTGAGCAGGAAGCCACTGCGGAGCAGACGCCCGATCCGGATACTGCTCCCGATGTTGCTCCTCCGCTGGTGCTCACCTCTCAGCTTATGGCGGACGAAAAGGAGGCGGAGAAAGCGGAAGAAAAGGCCGCCGCCAAGCTCGCGGCGCGGCAGAAGAAGCTGGACGAAAGCTCTGAGCAATCTCCTTTTTCGGTGATTGTCGGCAAGGTTTATGACGGCCCCCTGGACCTGCTGTTGGACCTGATTCGCAAACAGGACATCGACATCTACGACATTCCCATCGCCAGGATCACGGCGCAGTTTCTGGCCTATGTCAACCAGCTCAAGGCCGGCGACGTGGACGTGGCGGGCGAGTTCATTTACACCGCATCGCTGCTGATCCATATCAAGAGCAGGATGCTGCTTCCGCGCGCGGCCGCTGGCCCAGAAGATGAGGCTGAAGATCCGCGACGCGAGCTGGTGGAGCGGCTGCTGGAGCACGAGCGCTTCAAGAACGCCGCCCAGATGCTGCAACAGAAGCAGATGCTGGAGGCGGCCACGTGGTCCAACCCCGGCGCGAGCGAGTTCAAGGACGAAGCCGGCGCGGAACCGGAGATTGCCGCCGACACTGTGGACCTGGTACGCATCTTCCGCGACATTCTGGAGCGTGCACGCAAACGCCCGGCTTTCGACGTCGAAGAAGACTCGGTGACCGTGGGCCAGATGATCCAGTTTCTCGCCCGCCGCCTCACCATGGAAGACAAGCCGGTGGCCCTACGGCGCCTGTTGAGCCACACTCGCAGCGAACGGGCGCTGATCGCCATGTTCCTGGCGCTACTGGAGTTGGTCCGGCTGCAGGCCATCCTGCTCCGTCAGGATCGCCAGTTCAGTGAGATTTTCATCAAGAAGAACACCGACTTCGATACAGTGATGAACGAAGGCCTGAGCAACGCTCGCGACGACTGGCGGTAGAAACAACTCCAGCCGCTTGCAGAGAACCTGGATGCCGTGAGGCGGGTGACTGAAGGGTACCGTGAGCGCTTGCAGTGGTTGGCGGATTCCTGACCCGTCTCAGGGAGGGGCTTTCCGGTTCCGCCGCACGGCTTTTACCTTTTTCCAGGCATTGCCTTCGCCGGTGTAAAATGAACTCAGTCAGTTTGCTTTCTCCGGCTGGCGATGCAAACAACTGTGCGAAAAATGCGGTTGTTGGGGTTTTATGGACGCCAATTTATCCGGCTCTGCTGTCACCCGCTTCAAACCATCCCCTATGTATTTGCTTTGCTATGCAGTTGTTGACTCCCGACCTCGGAGGCCCAGACGGACCCGGAATTTCTCCGGCCGCTTTGGTGAAATCTGATGGCCGATCTGGCAGCCCCAGTGGAAGTCCTGCCTAAAAAAAATAAAACCCTGCCTAATAGCAAACTGGGCAAGAGACCCAGCGGCCTGGGTATCGCGGTGTTTGTGGCGGCTTTGGCCAGCGGGCTTTGCTACATCGCTTTCCATTTAGCCAGAGACCTGGGAACCGTTACCATCACCAGCATCTGGCCCTTTATGCTGCTGGCTCTGGCGCTGTTCATTGCCCTCAGCTTCGAATTTGTGAATGGTTTTCACGACACCGCCAACGCCGTGGCCACGGTCATTTACACCCATTCACTGGAACCTGATATCGCCGTGGTCTGGTCAGGACTATGCAACCTGGCCGGCGTGCTGGCCTCCACGGGGGCGGTGGCATTTGCGGTGGTCTCGCTGCTGCCGGTTGATCTTATCCTTCAGGTCAGCTCCGGGGCCGGCTTCTCCATGGTCTTTGCGCTGTTGATCGCCGCTATTCTGTGGAATCTGGGCACGTGGTGGTTCGGGCTGCCAGCCTCCAGTTCCCATACCATGGTCGGTTCCATCATCGGCGTGGGCATCGCCAACCAGATGTTCAACCCCCACATCGGCGCCTCCGGCGTAGATTGGGAACAGGCGTTCAGGGTTCTCGAGGCTCTGCTCATCTCCCCCTTTGTTGGATTTTTCTTTGCCGCGCTGCTTCTTTTCCTCTTGAAGCGGCTCATAAAATCCCCCTCGCTCTACGAAGCCCCCAAAAACAACCAGCCGCCGCCGTGGCCCATCCGCTCGCTGATGGTGCTCAGCTGCACGGGCGTCAGCTTTTTCCACGGCTCCAATGACGGTCAGAAGGGCATCGGCCTGATCATGCTGATCCTTATTGGCACGATGCCAACCGCCTACGCCCTCAATCACGCCGCCACCGCCAACGATGTTCAGCAGTTTATTGTCGCCTCCGAGCAGGTGAGCCACGTCCTTGATCGCCACGTGGACAACACCGGCGCCCTCGGCTCCGACGCACGCGCCGAGGTCACCCAGTACATTCGCACCCAGCAGCTTCAGCCGGACACGATTCTGGCGGTTCGCAAGCTGGTACAGGATATGGACCACGAGGCAGCCCAGTACAAGGTCTACAAGTCTGTTCCCGCGCAGGACCAGACCATGCTGCGCAACGATATGTATGTAACCAGCGAGGCGCTGCGGCTGATGGCCAATAATCACAACCCGGCTTTTACCGCCGATGAGACCGCCACTCTGAAAAACTACAAGAGCAGGCTGGACAAGGCGACCAAGTTCATTCCCGACTGGGTCAAAGTGGCCGTGGCCCTGGCCCTTGGACTGGGCACGATGGTGGGCTGGAGGCGCGTTGTGGTCACGGTGGGCGAAAAGATCGGCAAGGAGCACATGACCTATGCGGAGGGCCTCTGCGCCGGATTGGTGACCATGGGCACGATCTTCGGGGCCGACACACTGGGCCTTCCTGTCAGCACCACGCACGTGCTCAGTTCCGGGGTAGCTGGCTCCATGGCCGCTAATGGCAGCGGATTGCGTCTCACCACCGTTCGCAATATCGCGGCGGTCTGGATGTTCACGCTGCCGGCTGCAGCGCTGCTCTCCGGCCTGCTTTACTGGCTCTTCCACGCGATTTCCTGAACGATTCAGGGCTTCCATCTAGAGATTTTTCGGAAATGGTGTAGACCGGTATTTGTTGGTATCCCACCCATTCCGCAGAAAAACGCGGAATGGATGGGGCACGGAAGTTTATAGCAAAAGCTAAAATGCTCTGGGCGAGCTTTTCCGCAGCATGATTGCATAGAAAGCAAGGGCCTGTTCACGCTGCCAGGATGGCGTGGTGAACAGGCCCTTGTGTTGAGCAGGAGCAACCGGGAAAAGGATGACCTGCCGCGGCTACTGCTTACTTTTCTTGAGCTTCATCAACTCGACGGCCTTCTGAGCGATATGCTCGGCGCTGACCTCGAACTCCTTGACCAACTCCCAGGGCGAGCCTGAATCGCCAAAGCGGTCTTTCACGCCAATGGCCCCGGTGATGAGAGGCTTGCCGTAGAGTTGCTTGCTCTCAGTGAGGAGGCCGCTGACGCGCCACGCCAGAGCGCCGATCTGATGTTCTTCGGCAGTGACGACCACGCCGGTATCCTGAGCGGCGCGAACAACGGCTTCCGCGTCGATGGGCTTGAGCGTGTGCAGGTTGAGAACGCGCGTCTCGTAGCCATAGTCGCGCTTCAGGATGCAGGCCGCGCGCATCGCCTCGGGGACCATGGGTCCACAGGCGATGATGCTCAGGTCCTCCGACTCGTTCTTATAGTCGGAAGCCAGCCGGGTCTCGAAGGCGTCAATGAAGTTGGCCGACTCATTGCGCAGACGAATCACGTTGGCCTTGCCAAAGACAAAGGGCGTGTTCTCATCCGTAACAATGGGCGTGGCCTCGCGCGCAAGGCGGAGATACTTGGGCCCCTTGTGTTCGAGCAGCAGGTAGGTTGTGGCTTTGCGGGCCTCGATGATGTCGCAAGGCACGACGACCGACATATTCGGCAGACCCTGCATGGCGAAGAGGTCCTCGAGGGCCTGGTGGGTGGCGCCGTCGGGTCCGACCGAGACGCCCGCGTGGGCGCCGGCAATCAGGACGTTGAAGTTTCCGTAGCAGATCGAGACGCGGATCTGGTCCAGGTTGCGCGCCGCCGAAAACGTGGCGTACGACCCAATCACCGGCAACTTCCCTTCCTTGGCCAGCCCTACGGCCGCCGCTGTGGCCGACTGCTCGGCGATTCCCAAGCTGAACCAGCGCTTCTTGCGCTCGGGCTTGCCGGCGTAAAAATCGGCGATGGTAATCGAGCCTGAAATGTCCAGTCCAAGGCAAACCACGCGCTCATCGTCGCCGTTTTCAGCGAGCGACTGGCCGAAGCCCTTGCGGGTGGGTTCCATCTTGACCTTCATGGTGTCGCCCGCATTCCACCAGAAATCGCGGGAGAACTTGGGCATTTTGGCTTCCAGCTCACGGTCCATCTGCGCCTGGTAGCTTTTTGCCTTATCGAGCAACTGATCGACGGGAATGCGCTCGGTCAGCCCCAACTCCTTCAACGATGCGTCGAGTTCGGCGCGGTTTGGCGTCCTGCCGTGCCAGCCAGCCACATTCTCCATGAAGCTGACGCCCTTGCCCTTGATTGTCTTGGCGAGGATGACGACCGGCTTGCCTACAACGGCCTTGGCCTTATCGAAGGCCTCGACCAACTGGTTCATGTCGTGGCCATCCACGTGGATGACCTCCCAGCCAAAGGCGGCGTACTTCTCGTCGAGCGGCTGGACTTGCATGACATCCTTAACCAAGCCGTCAATCTGAAGGCCATTGACGTCAATGACGGCGATGATGTCATCCAGATGGAAGTGGCCGGCTTCCATGGCAGCTTCCCAAACCTGGCCCTCCTGTTGTTCGCCGTCGCCCATCAAGCAGAAGATTTTATGTTTTTTGCCGTTGATTCTGGCGGCCAGCGCCATGCCGACGGCAATACTCAGGCCCTGCCCCAAGGAGCCCGAGGAGACCTCGACGCCGGGCAGTTTCAACCAGTGCGGATGGCCCTGCAAGCGCGCGTGGAGCTTGCGCAGCGTGACCAACTCGTCGATCGGGAAGAAGCCCGCAAAGGCCAATCCGGCATAGAGAGCTGGAGCCTTGTGCCCGGCGGACCAAAGGATGCGGTCGCGATCGGGCCAGGTGGGATTCTGGGGATCCTGCTGGGCAACATGGAGGTAAAGCGCGGCAGTAATATCCATGATCGAGAGCGTGCCGCCGGCGTGCCCCGAACCTGCCGCACAAAGCGCCACCAGATTATAGCCGCGCATCAAGTTGGCGGCATCTTTGAGCTGTTCGATTGAATAATCCCGGATTACCTTTCCGGTTGCGGAATCCTTGAGGGCCATAGCCTTCTCCTTTGCGCGGGAATCAAATCCGCGCACGATGCTCTATGAGGTTAGAGCAGTTCTCCAATAGATGTAGCCCTTTTGAGACCGTGCCAGGTGGCTTTTTCTTGAGGAAAAAGCCACTCAGCCGCAGTGGCTTCGGTGTACAGCAATTGGAGAACTGCTATAAGAAGAACGGACTGCGGGGAATCCCATCCTTGGCAGAAAAAGGGCCGTGGCAAGGATGGGACGCCCAGCGAATCGCTTAGAGGTTCTGCTTCGTCCACTTGTCGATGCGTACGAGCGCCTCTTGCAGGTTTTCGAGCGAGTTGGCCACGCTGAAGCGCAAATAGCCTTCACCGAACTCGCCGAAGGACGTGCCGGAAAGCGCGGCTACTCCAGCTTGCTCGAGCAGCGCATCAGCCAAAGGCTTTGACTTCCATCCCGTTTTGGTGATGTTGGGGAAGGTGTAGAACGCGCCTTTGGGCTGGCGGCAGGAAAAGCCCTTGATCTTATTCAGCCCGGCGACGAAGACCTCGCTGCGGTGCTTGAATTCGGCGCACATATGAGCCACTGGGCTTTGATCTCCAGTGATCGCCGCGATTCCTGCCATCTGAGTAAAGCTGGCGGTGCAGGAATTGGAATTGGTCATCAGGCGAGTCATGTGTGTGGCAAGATCCGCGCGCATGACGCCATAGCCCATGCGCCAGCCGGTCATTGCGTAAGTCTTCGAGAAGCCGTCGAGAATAATCGTGCGTTCCTTCATGCCGGGGATCGAGGCAATGGAGAAAGGCTCACCCTCAAAGAGCAGACGGCTGTAGATTTCGTCCGAGAGCACCATAATGTTGCGGTCGCCGATGATTTCAGCAACCTTCTCGATGTCTTTGCGGGGCATGACGCCGCCGGTGGGATTCTGCGGAGAGTTGAGGATGATGAGCTTGGTGCGGGGGGTGATAAGTCCGGCCAGTTCATTGACATCCAGCGTGAAATCGCGCTCCTCGCGCAGTTGGATGGGAACGGCCTTGCCACCCACATAGTTGATCATCGACTCGTAGATGGGGAAGCCTGGATTGGGGTAGATGACTTCGTCCCCTTCATCGATCAGCGACAGCATCGTATAGAAGATGATGGGTTTTCCGCCAGGAACGACGACGACTTCATCCGGGGAAACCTCGATGGAACGCGTGCTGCTTATATAGTCGGCGATGGTTTTGCGCAGTTGGGGCAGGCCGGCCGAGGGGCCGTAGTGAGTCCAACCGTGATGCAGCGCATCCACGGCCGCTTCCACCACATTGGAGGGCGTATCGAAATCGGGCTCCCCGATTTCCACGTGAATGATGTTTTTGCCCTGGGCCTCGAGCGCCTTTGCCTTGGCGAGGACTTCAAAAGCAGTTTCGGTGCCCAACCGCGCCATGCGGCGAGACAAACGCAAATCATACTGAGAAGACTGTGTCATGATAATTGACGCTCCTGTAAGCCGGTAGGACCGGCAAATTCGCGTCCATGTGGATCAAGCGGCATTCCAGATGGACAAGCTGTGAAGCTACACCACGCTCTAGTGAAATCTACTCGAGGCACACAACGGTTAGGAATACGATTTATATGATGCTTTTGTGTGTCGTCCGAATTATATTAGGTAACAAATGGCAGACACCTTAGAAATTAACAAGCTCCTCGACCCCATCGGATGGCACATTCTGGCTGAACTCCAGGATGACGCACGCATCCACTTTTCTGAACTGGGCCGACGGGTTGGTCTCTCGACGCCGGCAGTCATCGAGCGGGTCCATCGCATGGAAGAGGCTGGACTTATCACTGGATACCGCGTCGAAATCGATCGCCAGAAGGTCGGACTGCCGGTCAGTGCATTTATTCGCGTTCGTGTCATCGGCAACTCGATTTCCCGCTTTATCGACGTAGCCCGCGAGATGCCAGAGGTCTACGAATGCCACCACATCGCCGGAGAGGACACTTTTCTTCTGAAAGTCTGTGTGCCCACGTCTGAGGCCTTGGAAAATACCATCAAGAAGTTTATGCCGTATGTCACCACGACCACGATGCTCGTCTTATCTTCGCCCGTTACCCGGCGGGCTATCGAGCCTCTGGAGTAGGGCACGAAAGCACTCAAGATTGCCCCGGTTGCGCCGGGAGCTTGAGGCCACGTACTGTTGATTCATGCCCGAAACTTCCACTCAATCCGATTTGACGAATCCTGACCTTGAATCCCTGGCTGCTGATGTAGTGGCGCAGGCAGTGAATGCTGGCGCCAGCGACGCCGAGGTTGTCGCGCGCGAGGGCGACGAATTCAGCGTGAATGTGCGCATGGGGCAGGTGGAGACGCTGAAGGAGTCCGGCTCGCGGGGGTTGGGGCTGCGGGTGTTTCTGGGTACGCGATCGGCTTCGACCTCGACCAGCGACCTGACGGCAGACGGAATCCGGCAACTGGTGGAGGGCGCGCTGGCGCTGGCCAAAGTGACCGAGGAGGATCCCTTTACGGGGCTGCCGGAGCGCGCAGAATTTGGCTCGTTCGCCGGTGACCTGCACCTCTACGACGAGGATGTGTACTCGCTCGCGGGGGCGGAACGCATCGAGTGGGCGCGGCGGGCTGAAGAGGCGGCGCTTGGTGCCGATCCGCGCATCACGAACTCCGACGGCGGCAGCTTCGACGCGGCCACCGGACGCATGGTGCTGGCCAACTCGCGGGGCTTTGCGGGCGGCTACCGGTCAAGCTACGCCGGGGTCTCGGCGGCGCCGCTGGCCGTGGATGTGAATGGCACGATGCAGCGCGACGGCTGGTGGTCAAGCGCGCGGCGGCTCAAGGACCTGGAATCGCCTGAGGCGATTGGCAAAGAGGCGGCGCGGCGGACCCTGCGCCGGCTGGGCGCGCGGCGCGTGGCTACGCAGCGAGTCCCCATCGTCTTTGCGCCGGAGGTGGCGCGGTCGCTGGTTGGCTCGGTCTTCGAGGCCGCCTCGGGCGACTCGATCTGGCGCAGCGCGTCTTTCCTGGCTGGCCGCCTGGGTGAGCAGATTGCCGCACCCGGTTTGACGATCATCGACGACAACACCATGCTGCTGCCTTCGGGGATGGGGGGCTTCGGGACGTCTCCTTTTGACGGCGAAGGGCTGCCCTCGCTGCGTACGGTGGTGGTGGAGAATGGCGTGCTGCGCAACTACCTGCTGAACACCTACACGGCCCGCAAACTGGGCATGAAGTCCACCCACAACGCCTCGCGCGGACTGGCAGGAACGCCGGGGATCGGCTGCGGCAACCTTTATCTGAAGCCGGGTACGTTGACGCCGGATCAAATCATCGGAGACATTCCGGCAGGCCTCTACGTGACGAGCCTGATGGGCTTTGGCGTCAATGTGGTTACGGGCGACTACTCGCGCGGCGCGACAGGCCTGTGGATCGAGAACGGGCAACTGACCCATGCCGTCGAAGAGGTGACCATTGCCGGGAACCTGGCCGAGATGCTGCGCAATGTGACAGCCATCGGCAACGATCTGGAGTTCAGAGGCGCGGTGGCCTCGCCGACACTGCGAATTGATGGAATGACGATTGCTGGGAGCTAGCGAGTTAGCCGCGCTTCGCGCGTGTTAGCGGAGCTAGCGGAGTTGGCGGAGTTTGAGCTGGAGAGAAGGAGCGGAGCCGGCGGAATGGGGAGTTCGAAGCAGAGTTCCGAGATTGCGATGCAGCAGATCGCCTTTGATCCGGCAGACGCCAAAGCGACGCTGAACCAGTTGCCTGGGAGTTCGGCGGTCTTTGCGCTTTATGGCGCGGAGGCTCACGCAGAGCCTTATATTGGCCGCACACCCAACCTGCGCGGACGGCTGGAACGGCTGTTGCAGCCCTCGGCGAAACACCCGCGGCGGTTGCAGTTGGCCGGGCGCGTGCGGCAGATTCGCTGGCGGCTGACCGGCTCGGAGTTTGAATCGCTTCTGGTGCAGTTCTCCCTTTTGGAGGCGATTTACGGCCCCAAGTGCCTGGAACGGATGCACCTGCGGCAACCGGCCTTTGTCCGCTTCCTGGGCGGCAACGCATACCCGCGCATCACGGTCACCCATCGTCCCAGCCAGCGCGAGGCCGGCTGGGCATACGGGCCGTTTCAATCGCGCGCGGCGGCCGAGCGCTATGCGGACGAGGCGCTCAAGCTGTTTTTGCTGCGGCGCTGCACGGAGGAGCTGGACCCCAACCCCAATCACCCTGGCTGCGTCTACTCGGAGATGAAGATGTGTCTCGCACCCTGCTACAAGGGCTGCACCGACGAGCGCTACGCCGAGGAGGGCGCCGCGGTGGAGAAGTTTTTAGCCACGCGCGGCGAGAGCCGGCTGGTCACGATCCGAACCCAGCGGGACGAGGCTTCGTCAAAGCTTGAATTTGAGGCCGCTGCGGCGCTCCACGCGGAGGTGCAGCGCGTGGAGAGCGTGCGAGCGCTGGCTCCCGAGCTGGTTCGTCCGCTCAGCCAGCTTCGAGCGGTCGTCGTGCAAGCTTCTGCTGTCCCCGGCGAGGTCGCCGTCTTCCTCTATGAAAATGGCCGGTTAAGCGGCCCGGCTGGGTTTTCGACTTTGGGCATGAGAATCCAGAATGAGCAGTCCGGCTCGACTTCGCTGTTTGCGCATCCGATGGCGATCGAGCCGATTCCGGAAGACACAGGGAACAGGGAACAGGGATCAGGGATCAGTAAAAGCGAGATGGCGGCAGCGGAATCCGCTGCGCCTGAAGCATCGGACGAAGCAAGGGCTGCCTTGCCAGCTAAAGCCGCACGCGGCGCGCTCGAAGCTCGCATGGATGCGGTGCTGACCGCGCTTGCCAAGGCTTCCGGCACATTGTCGCCAACTCTCCGCCAGGGCCATCTGGCGCTGCTCAAACGCTGGTATTACCGCCCCGAAGGCCGCCGCGTCGGCGAAATCTTCTTTGCTGATGGCGAAGGGCGCTGGCCGGTGAAAGCCATGCTGCGCGGAGTGGGACGGGTGTTTGCGAGCCGGTTCAAGACTCCGACGCCTGAATGAACGGACGCTGGCCGTGAGTTGTGGTCTCCCAGGTCTCCGAAAAGAAATCTGGGGCACCTTGGTGGTGATGCGGGACTGGCTTCCTGCCGAAGACCTCCGCGCCTCCGCGCTGATACACTGGCCGTGCAAGGAAATGCATCCGGAGAACCCATGATTGAGCTGTTGCCATCAATACTTTCGGCGGATTTCGCCCATCTGGCGGACCAGATAGCCGCTGCTGAGCGGGGCGGCGGCACGGTGATCCATGTGGACGTAATGGACGGCCACTTTGTGCCCAACATTACGATTGGGCCGCCGGTGGTGAAGTGCCTGCGCAAAGTGACCGCGCTGCCGCTGGACTGCCACCTGATGATCGAGAACCCGGACGAATTTATCCCGGCCTTTGCCGAGGCCGGGGCCGACTGGGTGAGCGTCCACTACGAGGCCTGCCGGCACCTGCACCGCTCGCTGGAGCTGATTGCCCAGCATGGTATGAAGCCGGGTGTGGTGTTGAATCCGGCGACCCGCGTCGATCTGCTCGTGGATATTCTGCCCATGGTCCACCATGTGCTGGTGATGAGCGTGAATCCGGGCTTCGGCGGACAGAAATTCATTGAATTCTCGCTGGATAAGATCCGGCGGCTGGCCAGTTTGCGCCAGGAACTGGGGCTGGCATTTAGAATCGAAGTAGACGGCGGCGTGGCTCACGATACGGTGGCACGCATCGTCCAAGCAGGTGCGGAGCTGCTGGTGGCCGGAAACGCTGTTTTTGGAGCGGGGCAACCGGAAGAGAACGCGCGTGCGCTGCTGGCCTGGGCTCGCGAGGCTGCGGGCGAATAGAGGATTTGGCACTTCAATCCAGTGAAGGTTTCCCACCCTTCCGCAAAGAACGCGGAAGGATGGGGCACACAGGCTGTTTGGCGAATAGTCGGGTAAAGTTCAAGATTTTTCGGTAATTGGCTTGCTGCCTGTCGACGGGCAGCGGCCGCAATGAGGTGGTATGAACCGGTTGACGAGGAAGATTGCCGCGGTAGTTCTGGCAGTTCTGGTATTGGGCACAGTTTCAGTCCAGGCCAAGGAAAAGAAGCCCAAGCACAAGAAGCACGAGGACTTGAGCGCCAACCCGCTGGCCAAATTGAGTTCCAAGCAGCCCGACAAAGAGCTCTTCGACAAGGCCATGATCGCCATGAAGAAGAATCGCTTCGACGTGGTGCGGCTTGACCTGCAGGTCTTGCTCAACACCTATCCCGACTCCGAATACCGGATGCGCGCCAAGCTGGCGGTGGGTGATAGCTGGTTCAAGGAGGGCGGCACCGCGGCTCTGACCCAGGCCGAGGCCGAGTACAAGGACTTCATCACCTTCTTCCCCCAGGCTCCCGAAGCCGCTGAGGCGCAGATGAAGGTGGGCGACATCTACTACCAGCAGATGGAGAAGCCTGACCGCGACTATACGAATGCCCAGAACGCCGAGCGTGAGTATCGGGCGATGATTAATATGTTCCCCGACTCGTCGCTGGTGCCCCGAGCCAAGCAGAAACTGCGCGACGTGCAGGAGGTTCTGGCCGAGCGCGAGACGGAGATCGGCCTCTACTATGGGAGCCGGGAGAACTTCTCGGCCTCGATTGCCCGCCTGCAGACCGTGGTGGATACCTACCCGCTTTATTCCAAGAGCGACCAGGCGCTGCTGGGCATCGGAGATGCATTTGCCGGCCAAGCCCATTCCATCCAGATTGCGCCCAATCTACCAGGCGCGATCAAGGAGCGGCTGCGCGCGAGCTACCAGGACCGAGCCGCCGAAGCCTATGCGAAGGTGATCACGCGCTATCCCATGGCTCCGCACGTGGAAGATGCCCGCGACCGGCTGGTGGCCATGAACCGCCCCGTTCCCGAGCCGACCGAGGCAGCGGTTGCCGAGAACGACGCCGAAGAGAAAAGCCGCCAGCCCTTGCGCTTTACCGACAAGACCTTCGACATCATCAAGCACGGACCCTCAGTGGTTGAGGCTGTGCACGTGGGCGAGCCCAGCCTGGAAGACCCCAAGCGCACCCTCGCACCCGATGTGACCAAGCAGAACATTGCGCTGTTTACCGCCGCCGTCAACGCCGGCAAGCCAGCCGCTCCGGCCGGAGTGGTCACGCCCACCGGCCCCAACGAGCCGCCCCGCAGCGATCAGCCCTCCCAGGCGCCTTTGCAGCTTGAAAAGCCGGAGGGCGGCACCGGCGTAGGCGTCCAGGTGGTGAGCGCGCCCGCGGCAGACCCGAACGCCGTCATCAAGCCGGTGGGCCCCGCCAACATCGCCGCGCCTGCCGCTGAAAAGCCGGCTGAAGCTCCCGACCAGGTGAATGACATCAAGTCCGGCACGACGCCGGCTCAGTCCTCCGCGGATGCCAAGAAGAAGAAGCCCAGGGTAGATCTGGGAGACGAATCGTCGAGCAAGAAGAAAAAGAAAAAGGGTATCTCCAAGCTGAACCCGTTCTAGAGCGTTTTCGATTCACTTGTTGACATTGAAATCGCATCAAAGGTGGCTTTTACTTCCACCCCAACGAGCAAAGTCCGCTCGTTGGGGACCCTGGAGAGGAAAAGCCACTTGACGGTGTGCTTTCTATAAAGAGCAGAATCGAAAACGCTGTAGACTGAAAACCGATTCAAAAACATAAAAGGCCGCTTCCCAACTGGAGCGGCCTTTTTTGCGGTTTCGCCGCGACCTGTCGCCGGGGACTCGATTTTGAGACCGGGGATCGCTGTGCTACATCTGGAATGGAGAAAAATATGCCAGCCCTCAATCTCTCTGCCGAAATGAATTCCCTGCTTACCCGCATGAAGGAACTGGCCTCGATTGCGCCGTCTCTGGACGAACTGGAGACAGGCGTCGCCAAGGCCATCGCCGATGAACTCCCGTACTGCAACTGGACCGGGTTTTATATGCTTGACCCGGACGATCCTGAGACGCTGGTCCTGGGTTCCTTCGTCGGCGAGCCAACCCCACACGTGCGCATCCCCGTCAATGAAGGGATTTGCGGCGCCGCGGTTGCTTCAGGGCAGACGGTGGTGGTGGACGACGTGAACGCTGACCCGCGCTATCTTTCCTGCTCGATCCGGACAAAATCCGAGATTGTTGTTCCCATTCATGCGCATGGCAGGATTGTTGGCGAAATTGACATCGATAGCCACACCCCGGCTGCTTTCACGGACATCGACCGTGCATTTCTGGAAGAGGCGGCGCGGATTGTCGGGGGCTGGGTGGAGAGGCATTGAGCCGAATGGCTTGCAGAAAGGTCAATTCCGTCGTGGATCGATAGAAAGCGATCCAGACGCCATATTCCTGCCTATGCTGTGCGGTCCTTTTTCGGCCAACGGAACTAATCTGGAAAATCCTTCGTACTAGCGGGATATGCAGTGCGTGGATACATTAAGCTGGAGCGGGATGTCGCTGGGGACCCCGGTCAACCACCCCAGTGACGAAGACCTGTCACTGGGGACCCCGGCCAACCACCCCAGCAACGAAGGCCTGGAAATCTGGCGGGAGGAAGCCGTCGCTTCAAGGACGCCTCCGGTTCCAGACGGCCAAGGGCTTGCGCGGGGTCCCGTTCAAAACGGCAAAAGCCTTGCTGCTCTTGCCGATTCGGCGCGCGGGGAGGCAGCTTCACTGGAGATCGACTGGTCCCAAATCGTCCGCCGCTGCATGGACGGTGATTCCAGCGCATGGGCTGAGCTGGTTCGCGCGCAGCATCGGCGTGTCTACGGGCTTTGCTACCACTTTACCGGCAACCCGGCCGACGCCGAGGACCTGACCCAAGACGTTTTTCTGAAAATTTACTCGAACCTGGCCAGCTTCGACATGGGGCGCGGCTCTTTGCAGGTGTGGATTGCCACCATGACCCGCAACCTGCTGGTGGACAACTTCCGGCGGAACCGCAACCAGCGCGCTACTTCTTCACTGGATGATGGCTGGGAGTCTGCCGAAGAGTTGAAGCCGATTGACCGGCTGACGGCCCGCGGAGCCTCACCGCACGAAATGGCGGCCAAGAATGAACTGGCAAAGATGGTGCAAGAGGCCCTGGCGCGCGTCTCCGTCGATTTGCGCGAGGCCGTGATTCTTCGCGATTTGCAGGATATGGACTACAAGGAGATCGCCTGTGTGCTGGGCATTCCCGAAGGAACGGTCAAATCCCGGATCAGCAGAGGCCGCGCGGAACTAGCGAGGCTGCTGGAACGTAATAAACGGGAGGTGATGTGATGGCAGAGCGTACTTTCAATTCGAACTCCGCGACCTGCGTGCAGTGGGAGGCACTTTTGGCGGACGCGCTGGACGGGCTGCTGAAGCCCGAGGATGAGGCAATCTTTCATGCTCATCTGGCCGTCTGCCCGGCCTGCTCGGCGCTGTTTGAAGAGGCACGCCGGGGCCGCGAGTGGCTGGAATTTCTCTCGCCTGAGCCGGAGGTTCCGGCCGGTTTGTTGGACAAAATACTTGCCCAAACCGGCCCGGGACATGAGGCAGGTTATAGCCTGGCGACCGCCGGCGGTGATGTTTTGCCGATGCGCCCGGTCTCCATCCCGGCCTCCACCCCAACACGCAAAGATCGCGTGCCGGGGACCCCGGCTTGGCAGCGACCCGGCTTTGTCGGGCAGGTTCGCCGTTTTGCTGAACCCCGGTTGCTGATGACGGCGGCGATGGCCTTCTTTTCCATCGCCATGACGCTCAACCTGACGGGCATCCGGCTGAACAGCCTGCGGCTTGCCGACCTGCGGCCCAGCGTAGCGCGTTCCTTCCTGGAGCGGCGGCTGACGATGGCCTCGACCCCGATCATTCGCTACTACGACAACTCACGGCTGGCGTACGAAGTGCGGCCGCTACTGATGCTGATTCGCCTGACGACTCAAGGCGGGGGCGATGGCCAGGGCGAAGGCAACCGGCAGAAGCTGCAAGACCGGACGCCGGGCGAGTCGAGGGAAGCGCCAGGGAAGAAGGACGGGAGCCAGCGGGCCGACCCTCTACAGCAACCTGACAGTCTGGCTATTGGGCCGGCTGCGAAACCAACACTCAACGATTCTGACTTTTTGGAAACTTCCCTGACGTTTCAGCACCGGTCCGCGCACTCCGGCGGCTCCCGCATGGAAATACGGGAAAGGAGCACAAGATGGACTGCGTAAATCATAGTGGCATCAACGCGACCGCCTATTGCCAGAGCTGCGGCAAGGCGCTCTGCACCGACTGCGCGCGCACCGCGGCGGGAGGACAAGTTCTTTGCGAGCCATGCTGGATGGCATGGCAGAGCTATCAACAGCCCTTCATCCCGCCTGTCGCCAGCGGACCCAACCCCTCAGCTGCCGCGGCGCTGGGAGTGATTCCCGGCGTGGGCGCGATGTACAACGGCCAGTTCATCAAGGGATTCATCCATGTGGCGATCTTCGCAGTGCTGTGCTCGCTGGCCAACTACAACGATTACTTTGGCTTTGGCGTCGCAGCATGGATCGTCTACCAGGCCTTTGAGGCCTACCACACCGCCAAGGCGCTGCGCGATGGTCTGCCGCTTCCTGATCCGCTGGGACTGAACGAGGTTGGGAACCGGCTGAACTGGGGCACGCGGCCGCGGAATCCGGGCCAACCCGGCGCCGGGCAAGGTCCAGCCGGAGAGGCGACGGCGGGCAGTCAGCCTCCGTTCGCGGGAGAGCCGCAGCCACCTTATCAAGCGCCATACCAATCTTCCTATCAGGTCCCCTTTACGCCGCCGCCGCCAATTTGCTGCCAGCGCACGGAGCCAATTGGCGCCATCGTGCTGATTGCCCTGGGGATCATGTTTCTGCTGGGGCAGCTGAATGTCTTTCACGGCCGGCTCTTTGAGTTCGCGTGGCCGGTTCTGCTGATTGCCCTGGGTGTGTGGCTGGTCGTTCGCCGGATGGGAGATTCACAAGGAGGTTCCAAATGAACCGTTACATCATGATTCGCCGCTTGCGTTTTCCTGCTATTTTGCTCCTGATCGGAGTGATTGCACTGCTCCATCAGACGGGCGTTGTTGACCACTTCTGGCACTGGTTTTTGCCTCTGCTGCTGATTCTGCTTGGCGTACTGATGCTGGCGGAGCGCGCGGTGCTGGCTACCGATGGCGGCTATCCGGGGCCGTATCCGGGCCAGCCCGGCCCGGGCGCGATTGATCCCAGGGCGGCAACGGGTGTTGCACCCTACCCAGGGCAACCAGAAGCCTTAATCGCGGATCACTTACAGGACTCCAAGAACGATTCTGAGGGAGGACAATTATGAGCAGCACACCTCCGAATATGCCTCCGGGCGGCACACCGCCCCCGTTTCCTCCTTACGATCCCAAGGCCCAATGGCGGGTCTACCGGGAGCAGCAAAAAGCTGGCTGGCGCGCCCAGCGCGAAGCTTGGAAAGCCCAGCAGCACGCCATGAAGGCCAGCTACGTGGGAGTTTACGGCCCACGGGTTCCCTCGGTCGTCGGCCCCATCATTCTGATCGGCGTCGGCGTGATCGCGTTGCTGTTGCTGACCGGTCATATCAATGCCGGCCAATTCTGGAGTTGGTATGGCCGCTGGTGGCCGCTGCTGTTGATCGGCGCCGGCCTGGCCCTGCTGGGCGAGTGGGCGCTGGACTTGCGGCGCAAGACTCCGGTGCGCCGCGGCGGAAGCTTTGTGGGCATCCTCATCCTGCTGGCCCTGCTGGGTATAGGTGCAGCAGGATGGAATCATGGGCAGCCGTGGTTTATCCATTGGGACGATCAAGGCGAAGACTTCTTCAACTTCTTGGGTATGCCGGAGCACGACATCGATCCACAGTTGCTGAGCCAGCAGATTCCCGCCAATGCCGCCGTCGAGATCGAGAATCCTCGCGGCGACGTGAGCATCACGGCGGCCGACGAGCCGAACATTACAGTGCAAGCGCACGAAGTGGCCTACGCCAGCTCGGACGCAGAGGCAAAGAAAGTCTTCGATGCCGAGACGTCGCACCTGACCGTCAACGGCAGCGCCGTGCTGGTGAAGACGGAAGGCAACTCGAGCGGGAAGGTGAATCTTGTCGTCACCGTGCCAAAGACCGTTAAAGTGACCGTGAACTCCGGCAAGGGCGACGTGACCGCCTCCGGCCTTGGGTCTGGAATCACATTGACCGCCCAGGGAGACGTTCACCTCAACACGATTACCGGCTCGGTGGAGACGCACTTCAGTCGAGGCCATCACGATTTTTCCGCCCACGATATCCAAGGTGACCTGACGACCGACGGAGACTTGAACGACATCACCTTCTCCGAGATCAAGGGCAAGGTCACGCAGAGTGGGGAGATTCTAGGGGACGTACACATGGAGCGCATCCATGGGCCGGTGCATATGCACACCTCGGTGACCGACCTGGAAGTGGCGGAGTTGCCCGGCGACCTGACCCTGGACTCTGGTGACCTGCGTGTGAACGAGGCCAAGGGGCAGGTCCGCGTGGTGACACACGCCAAGGATATCGACCTCAGCCAGATCTACGGCGATAGCTATGTGGAAACCCGTGATGGCCGCATCTCGATTGAGCCGGCGGGCGCCTACGGAGTGGAAGCCAGAAACAACAAGGGCGACGTCGAGGTGACGCTGCCACCGAACGCTTCGGCCACCGTCGACGCGCGGACGCACAACGGCGACATCGTTTCGGATTATTCGATTCCCGCGACCGAAGGCGAGAATAAGCTGGCTACGTTCAAAATCGGCTCGGGCGGATCGAGGATCGTGCTGAGCGCGGACAACGGCGACGTGCGCATCAAGAAGGGTACGGGCTTCTCGCCCGCGCCAACGGCGGCTTCACCGGCTGTTCCTTCCCAGCACAAGGTTCCAAACCATTCCGGAACACCGCGGCTGAAGGAGCCCAAGATACCACCCGCGAAGCCGGTTACACAGTAAGAATCGCAACCAACGCCAAAAACAGAACAGGCGCGGGAGAAATCAGCCTCCCGCGCCTGTTCTGTTTTGGCTTAGACCGCGAAGCGTGGGACGCGCGGACCAATGCGGGTGAAGACCTCCCAGGAAATCGTTCCGGTGGTCTGGGCGTGGTCAAAGGCGGTAATAGTTTCGCCGCCCTGCGTGCCCAGGATTACCACCTCGTCTCCCGGTTCGACGCCCGGGATTTCAGTCACGTCCACCACCGCCCCGTCCATGCTGACGCGGCCCACAAGAGGCGCGCGCATCCCGTGAACCAGCAGGCTGAAGCGGTTGCCGAGACGGCGGTCGAGGCCGTCAGCATAACCCGCGGCTACCAGCGCCAGCCGCATGGGTTCGGTGGCGACAAAGGTACCGTTGTAGCCCACCACCGCGCCTGCGGGAACCGAGCGCACGCACGCCACGCGGGTCTTCCAGGCGAGCACCGGCTGCAATCGGGTACGCGCCTCGACTAAGGATTTTGGCTCCTCCCGCTCAAACTTCGGGTCGAAGGCCGGGACCACGCCGTAGAGCGAGAGGCCAGGCCGGATCATCGCCTTCATCCCGTAGCGAGCGGCGAGGGCGGCAATTCTGGCGGCCTCTCCGACCAGAAGCGCGGCGGAAGCGCCCACGTTGAGCCACTCGGGATGCAGTCCCGCGGCTTTGATCCAGCCCAGCGCCTGATCCATCCGAGCCAGTTGCGCCTCTGTCACCCTGCCGTCCGCCTCGTCGGCGGCGAAGAGGTGGGTCATGACTCCCTCAAGCCGGAGCGGCGACCCTGGATTGAAGCGCGCCAGAAGCTCCCGCGCGTCCGCGCTTTGGGTATTCAGGTCATCCGGTGCTACTCCCTGCCGGCTCATGCCGGTGTCGATCTCCAAATGCACCGGGAGCGAACCGGCGGCCAAGCCCGCCGCGCGCGCGGCGCCTTCCAGCTCGTCCAACTGCCAAGGCTGCCAGGCCACGGGTGTCAGTCTATGGCGCACAACTTCAACTCCCTGGCCGGGAAATGCGCCGCAAAGCACCAGCACGCTGGGCTCGGGGCAGAGAGCGCGCACGGCTACGGCCTCCTCGACGCTGGCAACGGCCAGCCACCGAGCCCCGGCACGCACCGCGGCCGGAGCGCACAGTTCCGCGGAATGGCCATAGGCATTGGCCTTGACCACGGCCACCAACTCAGCATATGGCGCAGCCAAGGTCTGTAAAAATTGGAAATTGTCTTCAAGGGTGTGAGTGCAAATCTCAACCCAGCAAGGGCGCAATGACGTAGGTTTGTCCACCCAATAGTTTAGCGCGCAAAAGCGCCGTTCTTATCCGAGCAGCGCGAACGCCACCACAGTTTCGCTTTTCAACGGAATTTCGTCGAGCAGTTCAGCCTCTAGATCGTACGGAACCGTCATTTCGCAAGACGCCACCTCAGCCCAGTCGACGCCGGTAAAACATAGCTCACAGTGACCGAGCGCCTCGCCGTCTCCCATGCGAACCGGGGGACCGAAGACGCGGCAGGTCATCGGCCGCCAAGCGTAGACGTCGCAGCGGCCAGTGGCTGGGTCGAGGGCCGGACAAGCCGCCTCGTTGGCGAAGTCCTCAAAGCGCTCGCGGTCCAATTTGGAGTCGCCCAGCAGGCCCGACTGAGGATCGCCGGGAAACTCCGCCTCATGCTCGGCAACCCACGCCCGCGCGCGATGCTCAATCTCCGCCGCCAGAGCTGGCTCCGTGCCTCGCAGCGTATCCATACCGACGCGCAGCCGGAGCGCATCCAGCGGGTTGACGACGAAGGCCCCATGACAACACTGTGTGCAGCCCTTCCGACAGACCAGCCGGTCACCCGCGCGCTGCGCCGTCTCAGCGAACGCGGTATCCATAATTTGCACCAGTAGCGAATCACCAGTGGGCAAACGCATATCGGAAAGAATAACCGATTGCCCTCTACTTTGTTCACGATAATCTTTCTGTGGAGGTTCCGATGTCTGAATTCCACAGCACCATCATCCCCCGCTATCGCTATCGCAACGCGCCGGCTGCCATCGACTGGTTCTCGAAGGTCTTCGGATTCGAGCGCCACGCCGTCCATGAAGGCGAAAACGGAAGCATTGCCCATGCCGAATTGACCCTGGGCGGAATTAAGATGCGCAGCTGTTCCATCGTGGTTCCCGACCGGGCAAGTCTCAGCCGATTTGCCTATCCCAAGTTTCCAGCGCCCGCTTGAATTCGCCCATGAATTTGCCGGCGTCGGCGCCGTCAATGGTGCGGTGGTCAAAGCCCAGGCAGAAGTATTGGACCGAGCGAATGGCAATTGTGTCGTTGCCCTCAGCGTCGGTGAGCACCATTGGCTCCTTGCGCAGGCCGCCGATGGCCAGAATCGCCGATTCGGGCTGGTTGATGATGGGGGTGCCGAACTCCTCGCCGAGGATGCCAGAGTTGGTGAGCGTAAAGGTAGATCCGGAGGCTTCGTCGGGCTGGAGCTTTTTGGCGCGGGCGCGGGCGGCCAGGTCAGCGACGGCACGGGCCAGACCGAGGAAGCTGCGCTCCTCGGCCTGCTTGATTACGGGCACGATCAGACCCCACTCCAGAGCCACGGCAATGCCAAGGTTGATGTTCGGGTGGTAGTGGATGGAGCCATTCTCGAGCGAGGCGTTGACGATGGGGAACTTGGTCAGAGCCTGCACGGCGGCGGCGGCGATGAAGGGCATATAGGTGAGCTTGACGCCGTGCTGCTGTTCGAAGCGGGCCTTCTCACGCTCGCGCAGACGAACGATGCGGGTCATGTCCACCTTGTAGACGGAGTGGACATGGGGGCTGATCTGCTTGCTCTCAACCATGCGCTGGGCGATGATGGCGCGCATTCTCGACAGCGGCACCACCTCTGATGAGGCAGGCGGCGCCTGCGGTGTGGGCAACTCCGCTTGAGGCGCGGAAGTGCCCGGGCCGTGCTGGCTCAGATGGAGCAACACATCTTCCTTGGTGATGCGGCCATCCGAACCGGAACCGGCGATCTGGCTAAGGTCGAGGTTGTTTTCCCTGGCGATGCGCCGCACGAGTGGCGAGGAGCGCACCACCTGCGTTGAGGCCAACTGCGGCTGCGGCGCGGCCGGCACTACGGGTTGCGGGGCGGTTACTGAAGCGGCTGGGATAGAAGCCGGCTCGGTTGCCGCTGCCGGGGCGGGAGCACTTGCGCTGAGGGCGCCACCGATGACGGCGACCACGGCATTGATCTCGACGGTTGCACCCACCGGAACTCTGATTTCGGAGAGCACGCCAGCCACCGGCGAGGGAATCTCCGCATCTACCTTGTCGGTGGAGATTTCAAAGAGCGGCTCGTCCTTCTGGACTGTGTCGCCGGCTTTCTTGAGCCACTTGGTAATGGTGCCCTCAAAGATCGACTCGCCCATCTGGGGCATGATCACATCGGTTGGCATGAATGACTCTCCGCGATGCAGGCCCCTTTTTGCAAGCTCAGGGAAGACTTCGGGGCGCGCTCGATTCTGGCTGGATTATAAATGGCATCGCGGGAAAGCTGAATGGAAAGAGGCAGTCCCAGCGTGTCTGGAAGGTGTGATCAGGCCCGGAGGGGACGGTCCTTTGTGTTCCGGAGGCGCTCCACTTCCGCTGGAACCTGAAGTGGGGTGTCTTCCGCTGGAAATTGCGGCGGGGCGTCCGGAGCCTGGGCCCGCAATGCAGCCAGGCTCTCGAAGGCGTGCACCTGCTCGCCGAAAACCTGCCCGAAGTGTCGCGCCACCTGGTGAGCGATGGTCTCCAAAGAGGGCAACTCCTCCGGGGTCTGGACTTCCTGCGCCAAGCTGGTTACCGGATGATCGGGAATGCCGCAGGGGATGATCAACTTAAAGTCGCGCAGGTCGGTGGTGACGTTGAAGGCGAAGCCGTGCGAAGTGATGCCGCGGGAGACGTGAATGCCGATGGCGCAGATTTTGCGCTCCGGTCCCGCGGGCGTCGAAGCTTCGGAGGAGGTTTGTGGCTGGGGCGCGGGGCACCAAACGCCGGTCAGGCCGGGAATCCGCCCGGCGCGCACGCCAAAACCGCCGCAAAGCCGAATCAGCGCTTCTTCCATCCCGCGGACAAAGTCTACCGGCCCCATGCGGCCACCGCGCGCATTGTGCAGGGTACGCAGGTCGAAGAGGGGGTAGCCGACCAGTTGTCCCGGACCGTGATAGGTCACGTCGCCGCCACGGTTGATCTCATGGACGGTGATGCCGCAGGAGCGGAGCAACTCGTCCGAGGCCAGAATGTTCGAGCGGTGAGCGTTGCGCCCCAGCGTGAGCACCGGAGGATGCTCCAGCAGCAGCAGCACGTTCCGGACGCGGCCCTCTGCAAGCAGTGTGGTAATCTCCGCCTGGAGCCGGAGCCCTTCACCGTAGGGCACTCTTCCCAGATAAAGGTATTGAATCATCGTCGTCCTTGATTGTAGAGCTGTTCTCCAATAGATGTAGCCCTCTTAAGACTGTGCAAGGTGGCTTTTACTTCCACCCCAACGAGCAAAGTCCGCTCGTTGGGGACCCCGGAGAGGAAAAAGCCACTCGGCCGCATCGGTTTCGGTGTACAGCAATTGGAGAACAGCTATAACGAGGCAGACGAGGGCGTGATGCGGAAAAATCTCACCGCGCACGAAGTAGAAGTCCTGAATCCAGAGTGTCTTTCCGGTTGGCGTTGAGGTATGGCGTGGACCGTGAGGTCCACGCGATAGCTGGCCAGGAGGCCGGCGCTCCCTGTTCTTGCAGCGACCGGCTCTAACTCGTGCTCCGCAGCTTCTTTGCCACCGCCCATTTCAGCTCGTCAATGCCCTGCCCGGTTACGGCGGAGATGGCGTAGAACTCCAGTTTCCTGCGCTTAACGTGGGCCGCTAGTTTTTTCAGCTTTTCCGGGTTGGCGGAGTCGATTTTGGTGGCGACGACGATCATTTCTTTGTTGGCCAAAGGGTGGCCGGGAGCGGAAGGCGTATCGGCGTCGTCCGCGAAGGGGTCGGAGTCGCTCCTGGTTGGGCTGCTGGTGAAGCTGGCCAGCTCCTTGTTGATCACCTTGAAGTCTTCAACCGGGTCTGGACGGCCACTGGCGTCGGAGACGTCGACCAAGTGGAGGAGCAGGCGAGTGCGCTCAATGTGACGCAGGAACTGGGTGCCCAAGCCTGAGCCGAGGTGCGCGCCCTCGATAAGTCCGGGCATATCGGCGACGACGAAGGATTCCAGATCCGGCTCCTCGCCGACGGTGACTACGCCGAGGTTTGGTTCGAGGGTGGTGAAAGGGTAGTCGGCGATCTTGGGCCGTGCGGCGGAGATACGGGAGATGAGGGTGGACTTGCCGGCGTTGGGATAGCCGACCAAGCCGACGTCAGCCAGCAGCTTGAGTTCAAGCCGATAGAGGCGCTCCTCGCCAGGGCGTCCCAGTTCGTGTTCGCGCGGGGCTTGGTGGACGCTGGTGGCAAAATGCTGGTTGCCACGTCCGCCGCGTCCGCCCTTGGCGATGATGACCTGCTCGTCCGGTTCCTCGAAGTCGTGAATCAGCTC
>Ga0182014_10000413_pt1 | contig 56227 bp, 48 predicted proteins | sample 612S2DmetaG_FD_120489 | JGI IMG/M metagenome (GOLD analysis project Ga0182014, IMG submission 120489) | Permafrost microbial communities from Stordalen Mire, Sweden - 612S2D metaG | ecosystem: Environmental > Terrestrial > Soil > Wetlands > Permafrost | place: Sweden: Stordalen | collected... | reverse complement strand
GACCTGCCGTTCTGACAAACTACAATCAAGCCAGAAAAAACGCCGGTTCAGCCGCCGCTTAAATCACGTCCGTCCGAACCCAACACCGGCAAATATCTACGGATCGTGACCGGCGCTAACACCTGTAGTCCGCGAAGGGAAATGCCGGCCCGAAATATGCCCTGACGTGCTTATCCCCCTGCGAGCCAGGGACGCCGATCAGCGAATGGCAAAGCTCTTCGCTCACTGCATAACCAAGCTCTTCCACCACCTGCCGCACGCCGGCGAGAAACACCGCTTCCGTGTCGAGCAGCGTGCCATCCATATCCAGGATGACTGCCTTCATTTCATGGGGAAGAGACATCGTGCTCATGATTACGCCTCACGATTACTCCTCACGCTGGGGACAGGTTTCCATCATTTCCAATCATCATAAGATACGCCCGCGGCTCACGGCTCTTGTGCGCACTCTCATGGAAAGGATTGCTCTGCATAAAATGTCCCGCGAGAATTGGATACAGACGATATACGTTCTATCATGTAGTGTTTTCTAGCCCTGCCGGCGGGCCACTGGCACACCCCGCACACGCAACAAAAGAGGCACGGCCAGTGTCATTTCATGACTCACGCCATGCTCCCAGAGCCCATCTTCCCCCCAGCAGTCACCATGATCCGCGCAGACCAAGGTCGTTGCATTTTTAAATCGCGACAATAAGGGGGGCAGCATCCGGTCAATAAATTCCACACAGGCAATCTGGCGGGTTCGGCACTCGGCCGCCCGGTCGATACATTGAAAGGGCAGACAAGGATTATCGTTCGCATCCCATGGTGCACCCCCAAAAAAATACGGCGTATGGGTCTCGCCGATGTTGAGAAACACGAAGACTGGACGCTCGCCGGCTTCGTCAATTTTGTTTTGGATCCAATCCAGTTGGCCGCTAAGGTTCCAACTCACATCGGAATAATAAAATTCCGAAAAATCCTGGATCAATTGTCCCCCGGTCGGCGTCTGCGGGTCGAACCACCGTACCGCGCCAGAGCCGATGGTTTGGTAGCCGAGCCGATTGAAGCCTTCGATAATCGAGCGGCCTTCAAGTATGAATGCGCGGTCATCGGGCCGGCCGCGATTGATGGCGCCCAGCCTGAACAGTTTGGCGAACTTGCTGTCCAAAAAGGGCTCCGCCGCCCCAGGAAGGCTTGGCGTAAAGCCGACAAACATAGACGCATGCGAACCATAGGTAAAATGCCCCGGCGCCATCGCCCGGTGCACCGGTGCCAGGGATCTCAAATTTGGCGCATGTGCCGCGGAAAAGCTATCGTAACGGCATGAATCCAATGTTACAAACAATACGCTCCGCGCATCCAGCTGACCAGGCGGCATAAATCACACTAATTCATTGTTCTATTTGACATCTTATCAGTATTTGCCTTGCCTGTCAGCACCATGTTACAGTAGATTTGCCATTACGTAAGTAACAAAAGGCATTCAACCTTAGGGTATGAATTGGACCGCCAGGGATATGAGTTTGCTGTTTTTAGATAGAGATGCCTTTTTGGATCTCGTCGCACTCCAGGAATGCTCTCAACCGTCCGCTAATTGGACCAAGAATGCCGTATGACCTCCCGGCCAAATCCTCTAAGCTGCCGCGTGGTTGCATCGTCTTCTGCGCCACGCAGCGCACTGGTTCGACCATGATCTTCGATGATTTCCGCAATCTGCTCGGTTGTGAGCCGATTTACAGTGAACGCCTGTATGAGGAAATCATCCTTAAAAAAGAGCCACTCGCCTGGCCGGCGCTCTGGAAGCAGATCGAAGCGGAATGGCCGCCTGGCAGCGTACCCGCAACGAAAATCATGTTTCGCTATGCACCTCAGATATCGCACCATATCGTGGGCCTGCCGACCAGCCAACCGGCCCAGCCGTCAAAATTTGTCCCGGCGGATTTCGAAGACCTAGCCTTATTTTTTGCCGATGCGATCTGGGTCCATGTGCGCCGCCAGGATGTTTTCGCGCAGGCCGTTTCGATGTATCTCGCAGAAGCCACGCAAGTCTGGGAAGATCGCGCCGGCGGGGCTACATCCGCATCAACCGCGCCTCCTCCGCCTTACGATACCGCGCGGATGCTGTCCTATTTGCGCAAATTCGTTGCCGAACGCGAGCAATGGTCTCGCTTTTTCGGTTGGTATGGGATTAAACCGCTAACGATCGATTATGAACACGCCGTTGCGGAATATCCCCAATATATGGCGCCTTTGCTCGCGCGCGCGGGACTTGCCATGCTCCCCTCCCCTGCCCCGCGCCGGCTATTCAAACTTGGCACCCCTCTGAACGAAACCTACGCCACAAGGTTACGGGCCGATGCCCGCCGTGAACCAGATTTAGGCAAAATTGTATGAGCAAGCGTAAACGTATCTGCCTGGTGACCGTGGAGTTTCATGGTTTGTTTAAAAATGGCGGCATTGGTACCGCCAATACCGCTCTGGCGCTGGCGTTGGCGGCAGAGGGTTTCGATGTCACGGTGGCGATTGCCAATGCCGACGAGTCCGGACCGCGCCTGGCCATGGGCAATTTTAGTGACCTAAAGTCGTACTATGCCGCACGTGGCATCACGCTCGATTATGTGCCGGCGCATCCGCAGATCGCTGGATCGTTCGACGACCCCCGCACCGCCAGCTACTGCGTTTACCTCTATTTGCGCGCCTGTGATTTTGATGCCGTGCTGTTCAATGACAACGGCGGGCAAGGATATTATACGCTGCTGGCCAGCCATACCGGTGTGTTCGAAAATCCGCCGCAGCTCATTGTGGTGGCACACGGCCCGGTTGACTGGGTGCATGAGCTTAACGCCCAAGAATACGGTGGACGCAAAGTTATTGCCGTAACTTGGCTGGAGCAGCGTTCAGCGCTTTTGTGCGAACAACTGGTAAGCCCAAGCCGCTACCTGCTGGACTGGATGATCGCGCGCGGCTGGGTGCCGCCCGAGCATGGCCAAGTCATTCAGAATCTGCTCGACGTACCGGCAACCGCCGTTTACGACGCGTCGCGCGGCCTGAAACCCGTAAATGAAATTGTGTTTTTTGGCCGGCAGGAAACGCGCAAGGGCATGGCCCTGTTCTGCGACGCACTCGACCTGCTGGACCGTACAACCGACCTCAGCACCGTGCGGGTGACTTTTCTTGGTAAGTTCAGCCGCATCGGCGCGGCCCACACCGGGGTGTATATCGCGGAACGGGCAAAGCGCTGGCGCGCGGCGCCACGCATCATTGCCGTGTTCGACCAGAAGGAGGCTCTCGATTATCTTCGCCGCCCCGGCGTCCTCGCGGTCATTCCATCGCGCGCGGAAAACTCGCCTTGCGTGGTTGCTGAGTGCCTGCTGCTTGGCATCCTCTTTCTCGCCTCTAACCGTGGCGGAACCCCGGAACTCATCGCGCAAAGTGACCAAGAGTCTTGCCTGTTCACACCGGAACCTGCTGCATTGGCGCAACGCCTGGGTGAGGTTCTGAGCTCTGGGCATCGCCCGGCGCAGATGGCGATCCCCCAAAATGAGACTCTGGCCCAATGGGTTGCCTTGCTCACCACCCCCAGGCCAAACGTCAAATCGGTCACTTCGGTGCCGCCGGTCCGCGTCTCTGCGTGCCTTGCCTGGTCGGCGTCGCCGCATTTTGCCACCTGCCTGCGCGCGCTAACGGAGCAGGCCGGTCCGGAGTTGGAAATCATAGTCGGCGTAGAGGAAACCTTCGCGGCTGACTTGAGCCGGATTGCGGGTGCGGAGGTTATCAGCGTGTTTGGCCGCTTTGGTAGCCGCGGCGCCGCGCGCAATGCCGCCGCACGGCGCGCGAAGGGTGATTATCTGCTGTTTGTCGATGAGGAATACGCCACGCTACAAGCCGGCGCGATAGACACCTTCGCCGCCGCAGCTTTCCGCACCGGCGTGGATATTCTAACTTGCTTTCGCGAAATCGCCCCCGGCACGAACATGCCCCGTCCTGAGCAGCGCAGCTGGGAACTGCCCGTCGGCGCCTTCACCGAGCTTGGCTCCATCGAAAATTGCTTTGGCGAAGGCGCCTACATGGTCAAAGCCTCCCGCTTCGCCAACCTGCCTGGATTTGCGAGCAACGGCGAAACCGCTGTGCTGGACTGGCTATTCCTGGCCGGTGCCGTGCTGGCCGGTGCGACACTGGAAGTGGTGCCGGCACCACTGATTCATCTGCGAGAGAGCACGGCAACATTCGACGGGGGAGAAAAAACCGTCGAGGACCGGCGCGATATTCTGCGTCTCTATGCCGGGGCGCCTTTCGCCACCGTCGAGCGGTTGTTCGAAACCACCTTGCGGATTAACGAAAAAGCCAAGCAAACCATGCAGCTTGCCTTGCAGGATGCCAGCAAGCCAGCGCGTGAGCTTGCTACAAGACTTGCAGCCCTCGAGCCAAATAACGCGGAGGCACGGCAGCTCTTCGTTAAATATTGTTGTGAGCGGCGCCAGGTGGAACTCGCTATCGACTTCTCTCTGTATAATGATGTCTCTCTATTACCCGAAACCCTGACCACCCTGCGCCAAAACGCTACCGGCCAAGCCTTGCGTGCCATCGATACCCGCCAACTCGATGTTCGCCATCTGACTGAACTGACCGCCACGCTTCAGCCGCGACGGCGCGCATTTTACGGTTTGACGCAAAGAGATCTCGTCGCCTTGCCCGCCGGGGCCATGGCTCATCGCGTGCCAGTACCCAATTGTATCGTCAAATTCGCTGGCGCCTGCCCACCGGGAACTGGCGCGCTGCATGTTCGCGCGTCATGCGAAGGCGATGCCACGGTGCAGCTTTCCGCAGTGCTCTGCGGGCCCTGGGCACGTCCATTGCTATCACATGGCGGGATCGTCCCCAACAGTGATGTCTGGTGGTCAGGCTGGACAGACGCCAAACCAGGGAGCCCTTGTGACCTGACAATCCGCTTGCCCAAAGTAAATGCTGAATTGCTCGACCTGTATCTTCTTAGCCAATGCGAAGATCCCCAGGCAGGGGTGCCTCGCGTGATTTGGGAGAAAATCAGTGTGGAACTATGCCTGAACGGTGACATCACGCCAAGCGCTATCGAACTAACCAGCAGCCCACGGCTGCTGAGTTTGGAGGAGATCGCGCGAGGCGAGGTTCTGACCGATGTGTCTGACATTAACTTCCCAATCTTTGTTCCTGGCGCAAAAACCTTACTGCACCCGCTCACCGACCGGCTCGCCTTGGTGCGCATACCGGGAGCATTACCGCCCCACGCTGAAGGCCTGCGCTGTATCGTCTCGGTTGGGCATGCCGACGCACATCCAATCGAATTCGGTGTCTGGGTCCGCCCCGCCTCCCAGCGAGCTAAGGATGCCGGGGATTTAAGCGAGGCCGAGAATTTCAGCGGCTGGATCGCCATCAAAAAGCCTTTGACGGATCAGGTGTTTAATCTCCGCCTGGCGCACACAAGCCCGGAGCCGCTCGATATTTATCTGGCAACACGCGTGGTAAATGCGCCGAACGTGTATTTTTGCCATGCGTTCTGGCATGAAATCTGGGTGATGGAGTCCAATAATCCCGAGGCTTTGCCGGCCCCTGCCGTTGCAACGGGCAACGTAATGCAACGTGCCTATATGCTCTGCGCCGCCCCCCGCACCGGCAGTAATCTGCTGGCCACCGCCCTGCGGCACGCCGGAGCCGGAGAGCCGGTGGAATATTTCAACGCCGCCTCGATGAACCAGGATACGATGCTGCAACGGCTCGGGTTGGCCGCCGGTACCGTTGGCACGCCTGAGTTTGGTCCCCGGCTGGACCAGATCATCCGCGCGGGCACGACTCCTAATGGCCTGTTCGGCATGACAGTCCACTGGTGGGACCTGAAATATCTTCTCGCCGCCGTGGAGTATAAACTACAGCGCAAAATTCCTGAAAAAGCCATTCTACCCGATGGTCTGCCAGCCGTGTTCCCAGGACTGCGCTACGTTTGGATCACTCGGGAAAACAAAGTGGCGCGCGCGATCTCACATTATCTGGCCATCCAGACCGGTACCTGGCAGGTCATCGGCAATGGCAAAAACAATCAGCAGCCCCCGAAAAAAGAACCTGTATTTGACTTCGAGGCAATCCAAACTCTCGTTCGCGCCACCGAGGCCGAAGACGAAGGCTGGCGCAATTTCCTCGACGGCGCGGGGGTGCTGACCATGCAAGTCACCTACGAAACACTGGACGCGGATTTCCGCGGTACGGTAGCGCGGGTACTGGATTTCCTCGGCATTAAGATGCTGCCTGAAGAAGTGCCCGTGCCCAAGCTGCAACGCCAGGCGGATGCACGCTCCGCAGCCTGGGAAAAGCGCTACCGGGAGGAAGAACTGGCAAGGCAATCCGCCGAAGAAACACCTTCCCGGCGGCGGGTGGTTCGCGACCAGCAGAAGGACACTCCAACAAAACCCGCCCACACCCATGGCTAACGCTTACCGCGCGTTATTCATGGGTGCTTAGCGGCCCGTTACATTAAAAAAACGAGTGGTGAGACGAAGTCCCCCGTGGCATTCCGGAAAAATGTTTTCGGATCAATGCTACGGCGCAAATTCGGCTGATTATACAGTTCCACCTTGAGCAACGTCACCTCTAGCCGCTCATCACTGGCCCCCGGCGCCCAGTGCGAAAACGTCACACGCCCCGCGTAAAACAAAGGCACGGTGAGACGTACCACTTGGGTCGTCCCATCAGGCACGAAATACCCCGCATCCTTAAACCCGAGCCGGGTTGGCACGGCATAGTCCGCCTGCACAGCTACCTGGCACGGGCGAGCACCTTCCACCGTGGCGCTAAGGTTCAACTCTATTGATGTAAATGGCGCATAGGAAGACTCCCCGATGCAATCGATCTCCTTTTTCAAGCTCAGCAGGAAAGAAAGCGCCACTTGCCACACTTGCAGTTCGTTACGGAGTAAATCAGCAACATTCGTCACACCAGCTACCGCTGTTTCGGACAGCCATGGTTCCACGCGCGTGAACAAGGCCTCCAACTCCTTGCACTCATGCGCCCCACGGCGGGCAAGCTCTGCAAACGCCGCTAGCTCGGGCTGCATTGTCTCAGTGGTCTCGCGTGGCCAGATTTCGCCCGGCGTCGTTAACGCCTGTAGCCCGGCGAGTGCGCCATGAAATTCCTCAAGAGCAGCCTCGCAACGGCGCAGGAAGTCACGCGTTCCCATCGCTGCCATTGGCGACGCCGGGCCCCCGGTTGGCCGGATGCGTTCCATAAGCCGGGCAGCATTGTCACCCGCTAGCACGAACAGCAACTCCTCCAACCGCATCCGCACTTCCGCCGCACGCCACAGCCCCCCGGCGACACGGTGCCCGCCCATACCAAGCTCCAACATAAATGCCTTCATGCGCTGGGTGGCATGCCAGCGCATGCTTGCTTCTTTTAGCACGGTGAGAGCCCGTCCCGCCGCCCCCTCGAAATCATGCGCCACACCTGTGGCGCGGGCACGGCGCGCAACAAGAGCTTTCGTTTCAAGCGTCCGCAACGCCCAGCGCAGGGCAGCGTCCAGCGGATAATTGTCCTGCTCAATCATCGCCTGCGCGGCGGCCATAATGCGCCCCGGCGCAGCCTCCACCGACTTTACATCATAATCACCAAACCAGCCGAGCCGGGAAGCGGCTGCGACAAGATGCCGGCCGACGGCCTCATGCGCTAAAGCGGAGGGGTGCAGGTCAGCCTTGCTGACGATCACGTCCGTAAACGGCAGATGGCGCTCCTTGTACAACGAAAATGTATCGACAAATACCAAGCCACGCGCCGCGCAAAGCGCCGCGATAATTTCGCTGATGCGCCGTTGGTTTGGGTTATCAAACGGACTGTAAAAGCAAACGGCTACATGGAGCCCCGCAGCCTGAGAAAAAGCCGCCACATCGTCAAAACAGCGTTTTACCTCCTGCCCGAACGCATGTGTTTCGTCCCATTTTTTATGGAAAGGCTCGCTGGCCTCAACCCTAAAACTGCGTTGAAACAGATCCGCATCATTGTTGCATAAAACAATCACTACGCCGTCGTAGGCCTGCGGCGAATGTTTAAAACCTAGCCAGCTGTTCCACAGATTATATCCGCTCACCCCAAAATTAACAGCTTCAACCGGCCAGCCGGATAACGCTTCGTTCATATGGCGCTCGGCGTACGCCGCCAGGGTTTCATTGGGCGCCACGCCCGCGCCAAAGGCCGTGGAATCGCCAATAACCGCATATCGCTTCAGTGTTTCGATCTTCGCCGCCGGCCGCCAATCGCCACGGCTATTTAGCACGCGCATGGGCGGATCAGTGCGGGTAGAAAAAGGGCGGCGGGTCGAACTCGGCCGGTTCAGATGGGGCAAGGCCCGGCGCATTGCGCCGCGCCGCACGCAGGCATTCCATCAGCCACGGCGGCGCGGCCGGTGTGTGCTCCAGTTTCACGACAGCATCGTCCAGCAACTTCTCCCAACTACGCACGTCATCCGTTTCACTCATCATCACACCTTCGACACAAGAAACGGCCCGATCGCAAGAAAATCGATATCGGTCCCCATGAAACATTTTATCGCATCATCCGGGGCACACACAACCGGCTCGCCACGGATATTGAACGAGGTATTGATCACCACCGGCGTGCCGGAAGCCTCACCAAAGCACTCGATCAACCGGTAAAACAGCGGCTGGTGCAAGCGCGATACGGTCTGCACGCGCGCCGTTCCATCAGCATGCGTGACCGATGGTATTTCCGCGGCACGTTCCGGGCGCACCCGCGGCGTCATCAACATAAACGGGCTGATGCCATCGAGTTCAAAATAATCCGCCGCAGCCTCTTCCGTGACCGCCGGCGCAAACGGGCGGAATTCCTCACGGAATTTTACCCTGGCGTTGAGGATATCCTTCATGTCCGGCAGGCAAGGATTGGCCAGAATGCTGCGGCCGCCCAAAGCGCGCGGCCCGAACTCCATACGTCCCTGAAACCAGCCAATGACAAATCCATCATTTATCAAGCTGGCCACCCTGCGGCATAACGCCTCATCATCCAGCCCCTCAAACTTCAGGCCAAAAGCCACCAACCTTGGCTCTATCTCGGCTGCGCTAAACTCCGGCCCCAGGAGGGTATTGTGCTGGCCTATCCGGCGCGGCTGGTTCAGCAACGTGTGGCTTGCCCAAAGGGCGGCCCCCATAGCGGCACCGTCATCCCCGGCCGCGGGTTGTATAAACACCTTCTCAAATCCCGCGCGCGCGACGATCTTGGAGTTGGCCACGCAATTATACGCAACCCCGCCCGCCAGGCATAAATTGCGGCTGCCTTGCTCCCGCCGCAGGGCAGTCGCCAACCCCACCATTACATCTTCGGTCAGTGCTTGCAGCGAGGAGGCAATATCGCTGTGGCGTTCCGTGATCGACTCTCCCTTGCGCCGGGGCGGGCCCAGCAAACGTTCCATTTCGGGGCTGAACATCGTCTCGCGGTCATACATATAGGCAAAATACGGCAGCGCCAGCGTAAAGCTGCCATCCTCATGCAAGGCAATCAACTGGTCCAGCTCAGCGCGGAACCGCGGCGTGCCGTAAGAGGCGAGCCCCATGACCTTATATTCATCATCGTTGACGCAAAAACCAAGAAACGCGGTCAACGTACTATAAAGCAACCCCAGGGAGTGCGGATACCGGATCTCCCGCCGCGGCACAATGTGCGTACCACTACCTGAAAATTGCATGCAGGTTGCCCATTCCCCAACCCCGTCCACCGTCATGATTGCCGATTCCTCGAAAGGCGACACATAGAATGCTGAAGCTGCGTGCGAGAGGTGATGTTCGCTGAAATAAACCGGCCCCTGAAAATCGAGCCGATCGCGTATCGTCGTCTCCACGTTCATTCCGTCAGTGATCAACGACGGAAACTGCGCCGCAACATTTTCAGCCGAGCGGGGCGCGTAGGCTTTGCCTATTTGCAGCACGCGTTCAAGCTTGCGTGCCGGTTTTTCGTAAAACGCAACGGCATCGAGCGCCCGGGTACCAAGCCCCGCAGCGCGCAGGCAATAGCCGATCGCCTGGGCCGGGAACCTGGAGTCATGCTTGTCCCGGCTGAACCTTTCTTCCTCGGCGGCGGCAACCACCACGCCGTCACTCACGATGCATGCGGCGGCATCATGATAGTTATACGATATTCCCAAAACATTCATGGACTTACACTCTCCGTGACCGTGTCAGTAAAGCGAAAGCGGATCGACGGCCTCGCCGCTACATTCCGTCCATTGTGTCGTTTCCCCGGCCACCGGAAGTTGTGGCGGCACTGGTTCGAGCAACGCGGCAACGGCTTCTGTAGGAGCCGAAGACCCTGTCGACTCAGTTACATTTTCAACCATTTCTGATGCCTCCGTATCCGTCACGCTAGCATAATGGCGCGCTCATACAAGTCGCCATGTACGGTAGTGTCCTGATTTGGCGGCGGCGGTTGAACCAATTTGTCTTTTTTACGATCTGAATACCGCCGGACGGGCACTTGAAATGCTAAATGAAATTCTAGCCTTAAGCTTCTGACTTTTCACATGAATTCACCCATATCAATCAAGGTTAGCCAAAGGTGAAACGGGTATCAACAACTTGTGACTGGCATAGTTCGGTCATTCGGGTATTCTGATAAGTCATGAACTTTACAAACTCAAAATTAGATTTACTCACCACGGGCTCGCTCTCCGACGACGTTCAAATGGAAAGGCGGCGCAACAAGCGCATGACTAAATCGATTTCCGCGGAGTTGTCTTACGGCGAACTTAATCCAGAAGTGGTCGATTGCCGGATCATTGATTTGTCCGAAACCGGTGTTCGTATCGAGACTCACAAGAATACGCCTGTCCCCGAATTTCTTTCGATACGCTTTTTAAACCTTAAGTGCCGGGTCCGCCGGTGCTGGGCTTTCGGCAATGAAATTGGCCTTGCGTTCGTTTTTGACGAATCACTTGAGCATTCCCTGAATGCATCAAACTCAAATTCAGATTTACTTCCTGTGGAACCTTTATCCAACGGCGGCCGGAGCGAAAGGCGACGCAAACCGCGGGGGCTGACGTCCACGACTGGACAGTTGGCTTATGGTGGTACGAGTCCGGGCTTGGTCGACTGCCAGATCGTCGATCTGTCGGAATATGGCGTTCGCGTGGAAACTTATGTGACGATTCCTGTTCCAGAATTTTTCTCTATAAAATTTAAAGACTTGCTCTTTCGGGTGCGCCGGTGCTGGGTCGCCGGCAAGCAAATCGGCGCTGAGTTCGTTTTCGACGAGCTTCCGCTCCCAAATTCGGAAGATTGACGGCGACACTTCCACTGGAATGTTATTCGGCGTGGGGTCCCAACGCCGATCAGCGCGCTAAGTAGCCTCCAACAAACCCCGGGCGGTTCACGGCTTCAGAGAGTTGGTTTAAGAGAACCCCAACCACTCTGGCCACCGAGGACCTATGATTCGCCTGGACAACATCAGCAAGCAGAACGGCAGCCGCCTGGTCTTTATCGAGGCGTCCGCTGCTCTTCAGAAAGGCGAGAAAATCGGCCTGGTCGGCCCTAATGGCGCCGGCAAGACTACGCTGTTCCGCATGATCACCGGGCAGGAGGACCCCGACGAGGGTCAGGTCTTGGTCGATCGCGGCGTCAGCATCGGCTTCTTCAGCCAGGACGTGGGCGAGATGGCCGGTCGCAGCGCGGTGGGCGAGGTGATGGCGGGCGCCGGCCCGGTCAGCGAGGTTGGGGCTGAGTTGGCACAGCTGGAAGCGGCGATGGCGGACCCGGAGCAGATCGACCAGCTCGATGCCATCATCGAACGCTTCGGCGAAGTGCAGGCCCGCTTTGAGGAGCTGGACGGTTACGCGCTGGATGGCCGCGCGCGGGAGGTGCTGGACGGCCTGGGCTTCAGGCAGGAGATGATGGACGGCGATGTCGGCAAGCTTTCCGGCGGCTGGAAGATGCGCGTCGCACTTGGCCGTATTTTGCTGATGCGCCCCGATGTGATGCTGCTCGACGAGCCGAGCAACCATCTCGACCTTGAGAGCCTGATCTGGCTGGAGACATTCCTGGGCGGCTATGACGGCGCGCTGCTGATGACCTCGCATGACCGCGAATTCATGAATCGCATCATCAATAAAGTGATCGAGATCGATGCCGGCAATCTGACGAGCTTTTCCGGCGATTATGAATTTTACGCCCGGCAGAGCGCGCTAAACGAAAAGCACCAGCAGGCGCAGTTCGAGCGGCAGCAGGCGATGCTGGCGAAGGAAATCAGCTTCATCGAACGCTTCAAGGCGCGTGCCTCGCACGCCGCCCAGGTGCAAAGCCGGGTGAAGAAGCTGGAGAAGATCGACCGGGTTGAGCCGCCCAAGCGGCGCGAGACCCTGGCCTTCGATTTCCGCCCGGCGCCGCGCTCGGGCGAGGACGTGGCGAATTTGCGGGGCGTGCATAAAAGCTATGGCAACAAGGTGATCTACCAGGGGCTGGACCTGCTGGTGCGGCGTAAGGAACGCTGTTGCGTGCTGGGCGTGAACGGTGCCGGCAAATCCACTTTGTTGAAGCTGGTGGCTGGCACGACCGCGCCGGATGCGGGCTCCGTGACCTTGGGCGGTAGCGTGAAGATGGGCTATTTCGCCCAGCACGCCATGGATTTGCTCGATGGCAACAGCACCGTGTTCGAGACGCTGGACGCGGCCTTCCCGCACGCGGGCCAGGGCGCCTTGCGCACGCTGGCCGGTGCCTTTGGTTTTTCAGGCGACGAGGTTGAGAAACGCTGCCGCGTGCTCTCCGGCGGCGAGAAGGCGCGGCTGGTGATGGCGCTGATGCTGTACGACCCGCCAAATTTCCTGGTGCTGGATGAGCCGACCAACCATCTCGACATCGCGACGAAGGAGATGCTTATCACGGCCCTCGCGCAGTATGAGGGCACAATGCTGTTTGTCTCGCATGACCGGCATTTCCTTGCCGCGCTCTCTAACCGGGTGCTGGAGATGACGCCGGAGGGCATCCACCAATATGATGGCGGCTACACCGAGTATGTGGCGCGAACCGGGCACGAGGCGCCGGGCTTGCACGCCTGAGCGAAGACGGCGTGTAGGCCTCGGGGTGCGTCCGGCGGGTCCCGCACGGACGCCACGCCTTGGCTGCGGACTACCAAGCTGGTTGGATTTCCGAGAGACTCCCTTCATATTATAGTTTAAAGTTAAACTATAATGGTATTATAGGTGCTGTCATGCGCGGAATTGAACGACTTTTGGCGGTGAAACGCAGCACGCCCGCGATGGCGGAAGCGTTACCAGATTTGCCCATGCCTGAAACGGTGATGGTCCGGCTGGTTCGTGCCACCATCGCCGGCATGGGGCAGTATTTCTAGCCTGTGTTTCGCGCCATCGGTCTGACCGAAAACTCTTTCCATGTGTTGTGTTTGTTGATGGCCGCCGACGGCGGCCGTGCCGCGCCCAGTGAACTTGCCGAGTTGGTCGGTATCAGCCGCGCCAATATGACGCGCATTCTAGAGTCGCTCGAGAGCGACGGGTTTGTGACCCGCGCCATCGAAGCGCGGGACGCCAGGCGGCATGCGATTCAAATCACCGCGGCGGGGCGTGAGGTGACATCGAGCGCCGTGCCGCGGATGTCTGAACCACTACAGCGCGCGTTTTCCGGCCTGAGCGCGGAGGAGTTCGTGCAGCTAGATAATCTGCTGCGAAAGGCCATCAAGTCTTTTGATCAGCCTGCCGTAGCGTTGCGGGCAAGCGCCTGAAACAAAGTATAATCAACCGAATTTAGCGACAAGGAAACGAAACCATGGATGACAAACTAAGCCTGCGCTACCAGCTCTGGAGCGCTTGGAGCGGGCCGCTTTTTCTGATCACTTTCATCATTTTCTGGGGTGTTTTAGGGACTAACTTGCCGGCGCCAGTATCACCGGCGCTGAACCCGCATGATGTGGCAGCGCGCTACATGGGGTCCTGGACCGAGATGCGGGTCGGCTTTGGTCTCTCGCTGATCGCGGTAGTGCTGTATCTGCCATGGACGGCGCTGCTCACTGTCCAGATGGCCCGTATCGAGGGGCGCTTTCCCGTGCTCTCGCTGCTGCAATTGCTCGGCGGCGGGCTGACTGTGGTGGTGGTCTCCTTCAGCGCCATGTTCTGGGCGGTGGCGTTGTTCCGGCCGGACCGCGATCCGGCGCAGATGCAGCTGCTCAATGATCTGGGCTGGCTCAGCATTGACCTGCAATATGCCTGCACCACGCTACAGATGTATGCCGCCGCCGCAGTGGGACTGGCTGATAAAAGTGCCAAGCCGCTGTTCCCACGCTGGGTGTGCTGGCTCACGATCATCTGCGGCACCAGCTTTTTCCCTGCGTCGTTGACTGGCGTTATGACCACCGGAGCTTTCGCCTGGGATGGTGTCGGCAGCTATTACTTTCCGTATTTCTGCTGGCTTTGCTGGTATGGCATCGCCAGCCTGTACATGATCGCCAAAGTTCGGCGCCGCATGGTCGCGCCACAGGCGCAGGCCGCACCGCTGCTCCCTTCGGCTTCCCTGCCGGTTTAGCCAAAAAATTTCTGGAATTATGCAAAAAATCCGCCGGCCCGATCACGCCTTCAGCCGGTAACCTGTGCGAAAAATCCACCACAACACAGCGAGGCACACGCCCATGAACAACGCGGTGAACGCCAGGCTGGCGCCAACCCCGACATCGCCAATGCCGTAGAAGCTCCACCGGAAACCACTGACGAGATAGACCACGGGGTTGAACAGACTCAGCATCCGCCATGGCTGTGGCAGCATGTCGATCGAATAGAAGGCGCCACCGAGGAAGGTGAGCGGCGTCACCACCAGGGCCGGGATGATCGCGAGCTGCTCGAAGTTCTCCGCCCAGATGCCAATGATAAAGCCGAACAGGCTGAACGCGACCGAGGTTAGCAGCATGAAAGCCACCATCCAGAAGGGATGCAGTATGTGAACCGGCACGAAAAAGGTCGCCGTTGCGAGGATGATCAGCCCGAGCAAGATCGATTTAGTCGCGGCCGCGCCAACGTACGCACAGATAACTTCCACGTTGGAAAGTGGCGCCGACAGTATCTCAAAGATTGTCTTGGTGAACATTGGGAAATAGATGCCAATAGAGGCATTGGCGATGCTTTGCGTGAGGAGCGAAAGCATGATGAGTCCGGGCACGATGAAGGCACCATAGCCGACTCCACCGACATGCTGCATGCGCGACCCGATGGCACCACCGAACACCACAAAATAGAGCGCGGTGGTGATCACCGGCGTTGCCACGCTCTGCCAGATGGTGCGCACCATGCGCAGCATTTCCGCGCGGTAGATTGACCAGACGCCGACGGGGTTGAACGCAAACGGTCTCATGCGGCGGGCTCCAACAGGCTGACAAAAATATCTTCCAGCGAGCTGGTGCTGGTCTCCAGGTCCTTAAAGCCGATCCCAAGTTCGCTCATCCGGCGGAGCAGTGCGGCAATACCATTGTCCTCCGCATTGGCGGCAAAACTATAGGTCAGCCGGTGGCCCTGCTCCTCCAGCGCCAGCGGCCACACCCAAAGCTCCGCGGGGATGGCTTGCAGCGGCTGCTGCAGCACGAAGGTCAGCCGCCGCTTGCCCAGCTTGCGCATTAGCGCCGCAGTCTCATCGACCAGTATGAGGCGGCCGCCGTTGATCACCCCGACGCGATCGGCCATCTCCTCGGCCTCCTCGATATAGTGGGTGGTCAGAATCACGGTGACGCCCTTGTCCCTGAGGCCGCGGACCAGCGCCCACATATCCCGCCGCAGGTTGACGTCAACGCCGGCCGTCGGCTCGTCCAGAAAAAGTATGTCGGGCTCGTGGCTGAGCGCTTTCGCGATCATCACCCGCCGCTTCATGCCCCCTGACAGCTCCATGACCCGGCTGTCGCGCTTTTCCCACAGCGAGAGGTCGCGCAGAATGCGTTCAATGTAGGGGCGATCCGGCCGGCGCCCGAACAGGCCACGGCTGAAGCAAACCGTGTTCCAAACCGTCGTGAAGATATCGAGCGAGATCTCCTGCGGCACCAGCCCGACCTTGGCCCGGGCGGCGCGATAATCGTGAACAATGTCGTGGCCATCGACCAGCACCTGCCCAGAGGTCGCGGTCACAATCCCGCAGATGATACTGATAAGCGTCGTCTTGCCGGCACCGTTGGGGCCGAGCAGCGCGAATATCTCCCCCCGCTCGATTGCGAGGTCGATGGTATCGAGAGCACGGGGGCCGGATTTGTAGGTCTTGGTGACGGCGGCAACTGACAGGATCGGCGGCATGAATACTCCCTCGCGGCACTCGGCGCCAAGCGACCCGGCGAGGGAGGCTGGCACTGGGTTTTGTTTGCTCTGGTTCCCACCTTTAATCTATAGACCGTTGATGAACCACCGTGTTCTCGCCGGCAAAACCGGCGTTTCCTGCGTAACGTCATGGCCACACTGGCTCAATCGGGGTGGGTCAACTTCAGCCTGGCGCCCTCTCCTCCCCCCTGTCTCTGCAATAAATACGACGCCCTCTGGCATGCAATCCGAAAACTTCCTGGTCGACGGCTAAATAATGCCGCTTATCAACGAAAATCGCGCGTTTTCCCCCTGATTCGGTCAACGTTTTGATCCCGGACATATGCATCCGGTGGTTTGCCGCTAAAAGTCTCCTGCGCGGCTTGAGTGCCGTGACCACTGGCCGCGGAAGATGCAAGTTCGCGCTCTGCGATACTGGCGAAAACGCTTGAAAAATCTGTCAAGCGATGAGCAACAAGGTGCACCACATCGCCCTCACGCTGGATACGCCCATAGGCCGCCATCATGCCGGAGGAGAGAATGACCTGCCGCTGTTTCTCGTAGAGGCTCGGCCAGATCACCAGATTGGCGATGCCGGTCTCATCCTCGATGGTAATGAACATCACACCTTTGGCCGAGCCCGGCTTTTGCCGAACCAACACGATACCGGCGGCTTCAAGCCATTTGTTGTCGCGGGCCTGCATGGCTTGGGCGCAGGTGACGATTTTTTGGTGGCTTAGTTCGGGCCGCAGAAAGCTCATGGGATGCGCGCGCAATGTCAGGCCAATATGGGCGTAGTCTTCGACGACCTCCCCGCCACCGGTCATCGGCCGCAAAGCAATGGCCCGTTCATGATACTCCAGCATGACTTCCGCCGGACGGCTCGCCGCAAATAGCGGCAGAGGCTCATCGCGCAATGCCTTGATGGCCCAGAGCGCCTCGCGGCGGGCCAGCTTCAGCGAGGGCAGGAAGGCGTCGGCCTCGGCAATCTGCACAAGAGTTGCCGCCGGTATACCGGCACGCCGCCAGAGATCATCGACCGAGACAAAGGGCTGCTCCGCCCGCGCACCAATCAGCGTGGCGGCATTGGCATTGGATAGCCCCTTCACCATACGCAGGCCCAGACGCACGGCAAAACGGTCCTCGTCGCCGGTTGGCTCCAGCGTGCAGTCCCAGCGCGAGGCATTGATGCAGACCGGCCGGACCTCGACATTATGGTTGCGGGCATCGCGCACGATCTGCGCCGGCGCATAAAAACCCATGGGTTGGGCGTTGAGCAAAGCGGCGCAGAAGACATCCGGGTGATGGCATTTCAGCCAGGAAGAGGCATAGGCAATGAGGGCGAAGGAGGCGGCGTGGCTTTCCGGGAAGCCGTAGCTGCCGAAGCCCTCAAGCTGCTTGAAAATCCGTTCGGCAAAATCCTGCTCATAACCATTGGCAATCATGCCGTTGATCAGCTTTTCTTGAAAGTTGGTCACACTGCCGGTGTGCTTGAACGTCGCCATGGCGCGGCGCAGCTGATCGGCTTCGCCGGGAGTGAAGCCGGCGCACTCAATGGCAACGCGCATGGCCTGCTCCTGAAACAGCGGCACGCCGAGCGTTTTGCCCAGGACTTTTTCCAGTTGCGGCGTCGGGTATTCAACCTTCTCCTTGCCCTCGCGGCGGCGCAGATAAGGATGCACCATGTCGCCCTGGATCGGCCCAGGGCGGACGATGGCGACCTCGATCACCAGATCGTAAAACGTCCGCGGTTTCATGCGCGGCAGCATCGACATCTGCGCCCGGCTCTCGATCTGGAAGGTGCCGATCGTGTCGGCACGGCGGATCATCGCATAGGTGCGCGGGTCTTCGGCGGGGATGGTGGCGAGATCAAGCTTGATGCCCTTGTGCTGGGAGAGGAGGTCGAAGCCACGCTTCATGCAGGACAGCATGCCGAGCGCCAGGCAATCGACCTTCATGAATTTCAGGGCGTCGATGTCATCCTTGTCCCATTCGATGACCTGGCGGTTGTCCATGGCGGCGGGCTCGATGGGGACCAGCTCGTCGAGCCGATCACGGGTCAGCACGAAGCCGCCCGGATGCTGCGAGAGGTGGCGCGGCGTGCCGATCAGCTCCCGGGCGAGGTCGATGGCGAGTTTTAGGCGCCGGTCGCCAAGGTTCAGGTTCAGTTCGGCGGCCTGCGCTGGGTCTATCCCCTCTTCCGACCAGCCTGAAACCTGCGAATTCAGCATGGTGATCAGATCTTCCGGCAGGCCCAGCGCCTTGCCGACATCGCGCAACGCGCCGCGTGTACGGTAGCGGATCACCACGGCACAAAGGGCGGCATGGTCGCGGCCATAGGTATCAAAAACCCATTGCATGACGATCTCGCGGCGTTCGTGCTCGAAATCGACATCGATATCCGGCGGCTCACGGCGCTCCTCGGAGACAAAGCGCTCAAACAGCAGGTCGTTGCGGGCGGGATCGATGGAAGTGACGCCGAGTACATAGCAGACCGCGCTATTGGCGGCGGAACCTCGGCCCTGGCAGAGAATCCCCTGGCTGCGGGCGAAGCGGACGATGGAATTCACGGTGAGGAAGTAGGGCGCGTATTCCAGCGTCTCGATCAGCTTCAACTCGTGCTTGAGAATGGCGATCACGTCATCAGGCACACCGTCCGGGTAGCGTTCCTTCGCGCCTTCCCAGGTGAGCTTTGCCAATGCCTGCTGCGCAGTGAGGCCGGGAAGCAGAAGCTCTTCCGGGTATTGGTAAGTCAGCTCATCCAGCGAAAAGCGGCAACGGTTGGCAATCTCGGCGGTGCGGGCGCAAGCTTCCGGGTAGCGGCTAAAGAGGCGGTGCATTTCCTCCGGGGGTTTAAGGTATCTGTCCGCATGGCGCTCGCGGCGGAAACCGGCATCGTCGATGGTGCAGTTGTGGCGGATGCAGGTGACGACGTCCTGCAAAATGCGTCGAGCCGGCACATGGAACAGCACGTCGTTGGTGACCACTGTGGGTACCCGCGCCTGCGCCGCCATGTTCGAGAGTTCAAAGAGGCGCAGCTGATCGTTCGGACGACGGCGCAAGGTCAGTGCCATATAGGCGCGGTCACCAAAAGCGTCCCGCATGCGGCGCAGATACATCCGGCAGGTATCGTCGGCGTCATCCGGCACCAGGATGGCGATCAGCCCCTCGCCGTAGGCCACCAGGTCGGCCCAATCGAGCCTGCATTGCGCCTTGCCGCCGCGCTTTTTGCCAAGCGAGAGCAGCCGGCACAGCCGCGCATAGGCAGGGCGATCGGTTGGATAAACCAGCACCGCCATGCCATCGGTGAGATCGAGGCGGCAGCCAACGATAAGCCGTATCCCGGCGTCCTTCGCCGCCACATGGGCGCGGACAATGCCGGCCAGGCTGTTGCGGTCGGTAATCGCCAACTCCTTGATGCCGAGATACGAGGCCTGGGCGAACAACTCCTCGCAGGAACTGGCCCCGCGCAAAAAACTGAAATGCGAGGTGCATTGCAGCTCGGCATATTCTGCCCCGTTCATCCGAAAATACCATGCAGAAACCAGCGATGCGAGCCGGTCGCTGCATCCTCGCCATCGCCGGCGCGGTAAATCCAGAAGCGCTCGCCGGCTTCGTCCTCAACCCGGAAATAATCCCGTACCGTGGCCAGCTCGGCATCGCGCTTCCACCACTCACCAAACACCCGCTCTGGTCCATCGGCGCGCTTCACCCGACGGCGAATACCACGCCAGCTGAAACTGACCGGCGGATGATCCGGCAACAACGCCACGGTCTCGATCTGCTCGGGCGTAGGCAGCAGGCGCGATGGCCGTGGCCATTGCTCCGGCCAGTCCTGCCCGGTGTGGGGTGCCGCCGGTGCCACCCGGCAGACGGAGCGCTCCGGCACATCGCTGGCCACCGGCGCAAAACGGTAGAGTTGCGCTTCGCCGACGCGGTTGGTCAGAATGTCGATCAGCCCGGAAATATCCGTCTCCATGTCGTCCGATAGCAAGGAGGTTTTCACCTGCCTGGTCTCGAACGGCTCCGCCAGCGCGGCGCAGAGGCTCATAATCTCAACGCCAAACCCCGGATCGATGGTCTCGATTTTATCGCACAACAACCGGGTCAGGCGCTTAACATTGCGCACCGGTGTCGCCGTACCAACCCGGATCGCCTGCATCTGGCTGTCGACCCGGTGAAACAGCAGGTCGAGCCGCCGCGCGCCGAGCCCTTTGGCTTCCAGCACTTCGCACAGCGACACGACCAGTTTCTCGGTGTAGCGCGCCAGCGTCTCCGGCGCCCCAATCGGCTCTGCAAACAGCCGCCGCACTTCCAGCAATTCGAGTGGCCTTACCGGCTCAATGGGCTCGCGCAACCGGCCCATGGCCTGGTCCAGGCGGCGATGCAGTTCCGGGCCAAACCGCAGCGCCAGCGGGGCTCTGGGTTTGTCCGCCAGATCATTGACCCGCGCAAAACCCAGCCGCTGTAGCTGGGCCACCATATCCGCCGGCAAGCGCAAGGCGCCAATCGGAAACCGCAGCATTGCCTCAGCACTTTTGCCTTCCGGCACAACAACCGCCGGCCTGGTCATGTAGCGGGCAACGGCATGCGCGGCACCAAAACTGTCGGCCATCGCGGCGCGGGCCGTCACCCCGGCGCTGGCAAGCCGCGCCACCATATCGGTGAGCATGGCCGCCTCACCGCCATGCAGATGCGTGGCCCCCGTGGCATCGATCACCAGCCCATCCGGCAGATCAGCCGCAACCATCGGCGAATACCGCTGCAACGCCCATAGAGCCAGTTTCTCCAGCCCCTCGGCATCGGCGGCTGGTTCGGCATCCCTGATCACCAAACCGTTCACCAGCGCCTGCGCCTTGGTCACCGCCATCCCCACCCGCAGCCCGGCGGCCTGCGCGGCCGTATTCGCCGCAAACACCACACGGCGGCTGCCAATGCGACTGCTCAGGATCAGCGGCGCCTCAACCGGCGGCGCGGACGCCCCCAGCTGGCGCATCAGCCTGTCGGTTGGCCAGGCTGGCAGGAAGACCGAGACGACCCTGGGCATCGCAAGCCTCCACTTCAAAATCCGCACTCTCGCCGGCGCGGCACCGGACCAATTCCACCAGCCAGCGCGGCCGCCCGACGCCTGGCACCGGCAAAGCCACCGAGGGCAGCACCGTCACTCGCCAACGTGTCGCCGCTGCCGTCGGCTGGCCAAAATCCACGGCATCGCTTTGGCGGCGCCCGCGGCGGAGCGCGATGCCAAGTGTGCCGGAACTTTCCGCAGCCAGTTGCAGCCGCCGCGAGTTGGTCATGCTCAACCGGCCGATCTCGGCGATAACGCTGCCGAGCCCGCCATGGCGCAGTCCTTCCTCGAAGCAGGCCAGCACCGCCTTCTCATCCTCCGCCTCCGCGTAAACGACGCGATCAGGCGCCAGACCCGCCTGGGAGATGGCCGGAGCAAACAAATCCTGCCGGATCAGGCACCACAGCACCGGACCTTTGGTGCGCGCGGCAATCCCGGCGGTGAACAGCGCGGCAGCGCCGTCAATCGCCCCGTTGCCGCCGCCCGCCACCTCGTGCAGCGCCCCCAAAGCCAGACCGCCGCCCGGCAGGCGCGCGTCCATCTCCGGCAGCCCGAACGGCAACGCCACCGCCGCGGGGCGGCTACCCGCTTCAATTCGACGGATTTTTTCGCGCAAAAATTCAATGGCGGGAGGTGACCCCACGGCGATGGTATCCTAAAAATTGGGTTGCTTTGTTCCTTCTTTGTTCTACTGTGGCGGGGAAGAGTCAAGCGGAGAATCGGGCAAGCGGTACCTCCGAACTGGCACATTGGATGAGAAACCGGCAAAAACCCCTTGCGAACAAAACAAGAAAATCGGAAGTTGGCCCCCTGTTTTTTGGAAAGATTCTTAAGTGACGGCTGCGGCGGCATACCTCTCCAAACTCAATCCCGAGCAGCGGCACGCCGTTGAGTACGGTGTTGGCGCGGGACGTTCTGGTCCGCTCCTGGTCATCGCTGGGGCTGGCTCGGGCAAGACCAACACCCTGGCCCACCGCGTTGCCCACCTCATCGTCAATGGCGCCGACCCACGGCGCATTCTGCTGATGACCTTCTCACGCCGGGCAGCGGCGGAGATGACCCGGCGTGTTGAGCGGATATCGGCGCAGGCCCTGGGCGACAAGGCCGGGGTTCTCACCGGCGGCCTGAACTGGGCAGGCACCTTTCACGGCATCGGTGCCCGGTTGCTGCGCGACTACGCCGAGCAGATCGGCCTGGACCCGGCGTTTACCATCCACGACCGCGAGGATTCCGCCGACCTGATGAACCTTGTCCGCCATGAGCTGGGGTTCTCCAAAACAGAGAGCCGGTTCCCGACCAAAGGCACCTGCCTTTCGATCTATTCCCGCTGCGTGAACACCGAGCTACCGCTCGACCAGGTGCTGCCGGACTCCTTCCCCTGGTGCGCCACCTGGGAGGCCGAGCTGCGGCAGCTTTTTGCCGGCTACGTCGAGGCCAAACAGCGGCAAAACGTGCTGGATTACGATGACCTGCTGCTCTACTGGGCGCAAATGGTGAGCGATCCCGGCATTGCCGAGGATATCGGCAACCGGTTCGACCATGTGCTGGTCGACGAATACCAGGACACCAACAGGCTGCAATCGACCATCCTGCTGGCGCTCAAGCCAAACGGCACGGGTCTGACCGTTGTTGGGGACGATGCGCAATCCATCTACGCCTTCCGGGGTGCCACCGTGCGCAACATCCTGGACTATCCGGCGCAGTTCAGCCCGGCGGCGCAGATCATCACGCTGGAGCAGAATTACCGTTCCACCCAGCCGGTCCTCGCCGCGGCCAATGGCGTGATCGGTTTGGCCACGGAGCGCTTCACCAAGGATTTGTGGACACAGCGAGCCAGCACGGACCGCCCTTTGCTGGTGAACGTGCGCGATGATGCCGATCAGGCCAGCTACATTGTCGAGCGCGTGCTGGAAAACCGCGAAGCCGGGACGCAGCTGAAACAGCAGGCGGTGCTGTTCCGCACCTCCAGCCACAGCGGCGCGCTGGAGGTTGAACTGACCCGGCGCAATATTCCCTTCGTCAAATTCGGCGGCCTGAAATTTCTGGACTCCGCGCATATCAAGGATATGCTGGCGCTGTTGCGTTGGGTAGAAAATCCGCGTGACCGCGTCGCCGGATTCCGCTTGATGCAACTGATGTCCGGCGTTGGCCCGACCTCGGCGGCGCGCGTACTCGATCACATCCTGGCCGCCACCGACCCCATCGCCGCCTTGCGTGAGGCTCCAGCCCCGCCCCGCGCCAGCGAGGACTGGCCCAACTTTGTCGATACGGTTCAGGCGATCAAATCAGGCCGCGCCGGCTGGCCAGCGGAACTTGGCCTGGCGCGGCTGTGGTATGAGCCGCATCTGGAGCGCAACCATGAGGACGCGATCACCCGACGGGCCGACCTGCTACAGCTGGAGCAGATCGCCAGCGGCTATCCGTCGCGAGAACGCTTCCTGACCGAGCTGACCCTCGACCCGCCGGATGCGACCAGCGACCAGGCCGGCGTGCCGTTGCTGGATGAGGATTACCTGAACCTCTCGACCATCCATTCCGCGAAAGGCCAGGAATGGAAATCCGTCTTTGTCCTGAACGTGGTGGATGGCTGTATGCCCTCCGACCTCGGCACTGGCCAATCGCACGAGATCGAGGAAGAGCGCCGCTTGCTCTATGTCGCCATGACGCGTGCCAAGGACGATTTGCACCTCATGGTGCCGCAGCGCTTTTATACCTACGGCCAAAACACGATGGGCGATCGCCATGTCTACGCCGCGCGCACCCGGTTTATCCCCAATGAGCTTCTCAACCTGTTCCATTGCACGGCTTGGCCAATCGCCACCACCATGGCAATGCGGACTGCCGCCCAAGGCCCGCGGGTCGATGTCGCCGCCCGCATGCGCGGCATGTGGCGATAGGTGTTACTCGGCGTGGGGTCCCACTTTGGTGCTTATTCACACGAAGCGACAGCTGACCCGGATGCGTCTTGCCGCGCCCGTACTGGCTGTTCAAGCAGCCCGAGCAGTTGCATGTCCCGCAGATATTTGTGGATATACGCCTCGCTGAGTTGGGGAATCACGGGACCGGCCGGGATTGTCCGCACCACGGCCTCAAAGTCCACGCTGCTGACCGGTTCCGGATCGGCGGCGTGGGGATGCTCCAAATGCCCAAGGATGGCCAAAGAAGATTATTGGCGATCCTGTTCGGTCAGGTTGCGCAGTTTCTCCTCAAAGCGCCTTACCCATTCCGCATGGTTATCAATCCGCTGCACCGCGTAGCCAGCGCTCTGCACCCAGTCCACCATGGTGTCGAGCGAGATGCCGTCATTACGGTGCACATTGATAAAATTGTAGCTGTGGAAACCGTCATAGGGCTTCTCGCCAATCTGGCGCATGGCGGCTGCAATAAAGTCGACCGGCAGTCCGTCGTAATGCGCCCGCTGGGGTTCGCCATTGGGGCCGAGCGCGTAGAAGGATTTGGGCGCGATAGCTTGCGTGCGGCATGATCATGTCGGCGCGGAACACGTTGGCGGGCAGGCCGAACTTTTCGTGGGCCTCGCGCAACATAACCTCGCCCGCCCATTTGCTGGCGCCATAGCCTGTTGCATACATGTCGAGCAACGGCATCTCCGGCGCGCCGATGCGCACATCCATTGATTCCGGCCCGTGCGCGAGATCAGGGCTCATATGCGGCACCGCGACGGAGGATACGTAATCAAAACGCTTGAGCCGCTCGGTCAGCGCCAGGCGGATCAACTCGGCGGTGCCCAGCACGTTGGGCTCGAACAGGTTGCGATAGGAGAGGCGGTGATTAACCAGCGCCGCTGGGTGCACGATGTGGTCCACCTAATCGGCCAGCCGCGCGAAATTGGCTTCGTCCAGTCCCAGTTTCGGCGAGGCCAGATCACCGGCCAGCATTTCCAGGTGCCGCGCCGCGAGCGTCCGGAAGTGCGCCGCCAACTCGGGGTCCGCGTTGCCGATAGCCTCGTCGAGCCGTGCCCGCGCGGCGGCCGCGTCGGCGCCGCGGATCAGGCAGATGAGTTTGCCATCGACCTTCGCCAGCTTTTCCAGCCACTCCAGGTACAGGAAGCGGCCGAGGAAGCCGTTGGCATCGGTCAGCAACACCGTCTTAATATTGCCGACGGGCGGCGCCGCCACTTTCGCCGCCGCCAGCGTCTGCGCGTCGAACAGCGCCTCAAAGTTGAGGTCAGAGGCACGGACGCGCGTGGGGTCTGGGTGCACCTGTTCATAGCGCGGCAGCGCGCCGGTGTGGCTCAGAGCGTCGTCGATATAGGCGGCCAGACGTGTGGCGCTCGCCGCGGGATGCAGAATGAAGCTGACCGGCACGGCGATGCTGAACATCTCCTCGAACAGCAGCGACAGGCCACGGCACCGAAGGAATCGCCGCCGAGATCGCCGTAGCTTTGCGGGCTGACGGGATCGAGTGCTGCGAGACCGAGATTAGCCTTAAACGCGCCGGCGACACGTTCCAGCGTGGAAGGCTCGCCCACTTGGCGCAACAACGCCAGCTCCTGCTGCTGCCGGTCCATTTCCTGGTACATGGCCTCCAACTGGTCGCCGTAGCGGCGCTTCAGGTTTGGCCGCAGCGGCTTGCGCACGCTGGAGAGCAGGCCGTTTTCCAATGTAAAAGGTTCGCGCTCGATCAGCACGTCGCGCGGCACCTCGAAGGATTTCAACCCAGCAGCGCGCGCCGCCTCCTGCAAATCGGCAAGCACCAGCTCGCGTAATTCTTCGTCGCTCGGCGCATGTCCAAGCCGTTTCCCGGCAAGCTCGATGGCAGGGACGACAACCACGAGCAGGAAGGAACGGTATGAACTGCCGTAGACGTAGATCTGGCTGATAAGCTTGCCGTGGCCGAGATAAATCGCCTCCAGCGGTCCGATGGCGACGAATTCCGCCTGCGAGAGTTTGATCACATTGTTGCGGCGGTCGACCCAGACCAGATGCCCCGGTCCGCGTTCCTCCATGACGTCACCGGTCATGAGGAAACCATCCTCGTCGAAGATCGCGGCGGTGGCGTCAGGGCGTTTGAAATAGCCCTGGATCATCAACGAGGTTTTCACCAGCAGCTCGCCGCGCGGATAGGGTTTGTCCGTACTGTAATAGCCGAGCTCCGGCACGTCGGCTAGTTTGTAATCCTTCACCACGCGGGGGACCACCTGATTGAGGAAGGTCATGGCCCCGCCGCCGGCCTCGGTGCAGCCATAGCCCTCGATGATCGGGATATCAAAACATTCGGCGATGAACTGGCGCACTTCCGGCGCCGTGGGAGAGCTGCCGACGCCGGTGGCATTAAGCCGGTCACCCAGGAAGTTTTTGTGCATTTCCACCCGCACGCGCGTATCCGCCACGGCTGCGTCTGCGCCTTCGGCCACCATGCGCTGAACTTCCGCCAGGTAATGCTGGTAGATCAGCTCGCAGGCGCGGGGGATGAAAAGGAGAGTGGTCGGGCGGACGATGCGGATGTCCTCGAACAGCGTGGACATGTCGCTCTTGAGCGTAAAATAAGCGGCGCCGCCCTGCGCCAGGGCATTGTGAATCATGTTGCGGCCCATGAAGTGATTCATCGGCGCGTAGGCGATTCGGCACCTGAATCGCAGCATCAATCAGCTGTTCGACTCTCTCCCTGGGAATCGCTTTCTGCGTAAAAGCACGTGCCGCACGCCGGCCGTAAAGAGCTTTCATCGACTCCATCCCCAACCTACTGATATCAACTCACCCCGTTATCCATGCACGACCTACACCTCCTCCTAGCCATCATAGGAGTTCGATCATTACGGTTTCGACACACGTGCCCCCACTCCCCACGCGAAGAAGATTAAAGTTCGCAACGAACGTTCATGCTAATCTGCCTTGAATCATCTGCCCATGATCCATATCAACGAAGATGCGATTCTCTAGCCGTCAGTCATTATAAGACCGCGTTATCCTGCACCGACGACTCGGGCCACCAGTTCCATGAGTTCGCCATCACGAACGACCTTATGAATTAATTCCCCCATTAGGAAAGATTAATAGCACTTCCGCCGGGTCATCATGCTATCAGGTCTCCGCCTGCCGTAAAGTATTGTCTTCATCATGCAGATTCGCGCGTTCGCCGTTCTACTTGTTACTTGTCAACTTTTGGGTGTGTTTTTCTGGGCAGCCCCGGCAAGCGCGGCACAACCCATTCCTATCCTAGTTTACCACAGGTTCGCTCCCGCGCAGCCGGGTCTCACGACAATAACAATACCCGCGTTTGAGCAACAGCTGGATTGGCTGGACGCGCATCATTACCAAGTCGTACCGTTACAAACGGTAACCGCATGGCTCAGCGGAGCCGGGCCAGCCCCCTCCCCCCAAGCTGTCGTTATCACGGTGGACGACGGCAATGTCTCGGTCTTCACGCAACTCTATCCAATTGTTCTGCGGCGCCATCTGCACGTAACGTTGTTTATCTACCCTTCCGTGATTTCGAACGCCTCCTATGCGCTGACATGGGAGCAGCTTGCGGAAATGCAAAAATCCGGGCTGGTCGACGTGCAGTCCCACACCTATTGGCACCCCAATTTCCGTACCGAGCGGGCGCATCGGACGCCGGCGGATTATAGCGCCTTCGTGGATTTCCAGCTTGGGCATTCGAAGGCCGTGCTGGAACAGAAATTAGGCATAAAAGTTACCATGCTGGCTTGGCCATATGGCATTTTTGACCCGCAGCTTGAGGCCGCGGCCAGGCAGGCGGGCTACCAATATGCCTTTGCCTTCGCCGGCGGGGTGGCGTGTTCCGGTGGCGACCTCCTGGCCATTCCGCGTATTCCCGTTTCCGGTTTTATGCGGGCTGACGTATTTGCATCGCTCATGGCCCAGCCCTGTCAGGACAAGTCGAACTAATGCATCGCCTCCTTTTACTTCCACTCGTTATCATTTGCCTCTGGTTCGCACCCGCGGGTCCCGCCACCGCCTCCCAGGCGCAGGTGACAGACGCGGCGACCGGAACCGGCATTCCCGGTGCGACGATCGTCATCGGCAACCAGCTCATAACCACCGGCGCGACCGGAAATTTCCAATTCCAGGCGGCAACGGGCGTCCTGTTCGCCCGCGCCCCCGGCTATCGGGCCGAAAGCGTTGATGTTACGAAAATACCAGCCTCGGGCGCCAAACTGAGCCTCCCGCCATTTGTGCCACAAGCCGTTTATCTCAGCGTCTACGGCATCGGCTCCACTAAATTGCGCCAAGCCGCTCTTGCCCTCGTCCAGGCTGGCACCGTCAACACGCTGGTCATCGACATCAAGGGCGACAGCGGCCTCGTGCCCTACCCAAGCGCGGTGCCGCTCGTCCAACAGGACGGCGCCCGGCGGATCACAACCATCCCCGACCTCGCCGCACTCGTGCAGATGCTGCACCAGAAAGGGATATATGTGATCGCCCGTATCGTGACCTTCAAAGATGAGCCTCTGGCGACCTACCGCCCGGATCTGGCGGTTCACCTGAGTGACGGGACACTCTTCCGCGACCGCCAACATCTTGCCTGGACGGATCCGTTCCAACCAGAGGTACAAAACTATAACATCGCCATCGCCGTTGAAGCCGCCCATGCCGGATTTGACGAGGTCCAGTTCGACTACCTCCGCTTCCCCGACGCCTCGCAGCAGCTGAAATTCGCCGGCCCGACAAATGAGCAGCAACGAGTCGCGGCGATCTCAGGCTTTCTGGCCGAGGCACGCCGGCAGCTACTGCCCTACAACGTTTACCTCTCGGCGGACTTTTTTGGCTATGTCTGCTGGAACCATAACGACACTGGCATCGGGCAAAATCTCAATGCACTTGAGGCGAATGTCGATTACCTCTCTCCCATGCTGTATCCGTCCGGCTTCCAATTTGGTATTCCGGGGTACACTGATCCTATCAATCATTCTTACCAGATCGTGTATCAGTCTCTCGCACAAGCACAACTTCGGTTGAATATTTCCCCGAAGCGGTTTCGCCCTTGGCTACAGGCGTTCGCGGATTATGCGTTCGACCATCGCAGCTTCGATGCCAACGAGGTTGCGTCACAAATCAAGGCAACAACAGATTTCGGCTCGGATGGATGGATGCTGTGGAACCCTCGCAACAATTACGACAATACCGGCCTGGCCAATGCGACGGCGCAAGCCGGAGACATGAAAGTCGCCGCATTGTCGTCTTTAGCCTGTTACTGACACCTCTCTTCACGGCCGGCTGCGGGCTTCATCCCGCGGAAAACAATATCGCACGCAAACAAGCCGGCAACACACTCGCCAGTATCGGTCCCATTACGCAGAATGAGATCGCCGCGGGACATATCCCTGGCGCGGTAATTCTCGTTGGCCATGCTGGCCGGGTTGTCTTACGGGCCGCTTACGGCGCCAGCTCAATTGTTCCTACGCCCCAGCCGATGCGCCTTGATGCGATCTTCGACCTTGCCTCGCTGACCAAGGTCGTCGCCACGACAATTGCCGTCATGCAACTGGCCGAGACGGGGCGGCTCAGCCTCGATGCGCCGGTGGCGCTCTACTGGCCGGCATTTGCCGCACACGGCAAGGACGAGATCACCATCCGGCAATTGCTGACACACACGTCCGGGCTGCGCCCGGATCTCCCCGATAGCGGCACATGGTCAGGAGAATCCAGCGCCCTCGCGCGAATCGCGGCAGAGCGGCCGCTCTCCCCGCCCGGCAGCGAATTTGTTTACAGCGACCTTAATTTTATCGTGCTTGGCGCAGTCGTTGAAAGACTCAGTGGGCAAAGCCTCGACGGCTACACCCAACAGCATATCTTCACGCCGCTGGGCATGACCGACACCGGCTTCAACCCGCCGCCTGAACAGCTATCCCGCGTCGTGCCGACCGATATCGAACAAGGCACCTTGCGCTGGGGGCAGGTGCAGGACCCAACCGCCTACCGCATGGGCGGCGTCGCCGGGCATGCCGGTCTGTTCTCAACCGCTGATGACCTCGCGCGGTTCTGCGAAATGCTGTTGAACCGGGGCAGCCTGGATGGCGTCCAAATCCTCCGCCCAGATACGGTCGCCCTGATGACCTCGCCCATCACATTGCCGGGTGGGGTGCAACGGGGCTTGGGCTGGGACATGGCCTCGCCTTATGCCACCGGGCTGGGCACGGAATTCAGCCCCGGCAGCTACGGTCATACGGGGTATACCGGCACCGCGCTCTGGATCGATCCGGCGGCCGATACGTTTCTCATCATCCTCACCAGCCGGCTGCATCCCGACGACCAGGGCGATGCAAGACCCCTGCGCCAGCAAGTCGCGCATGTGGTGGCCCTGGTGTTTCCTCCGGATGTGGCATCCCGGCAGTAACTTATTGAAATATTTGGAATATTAAAGCGCGATCCGGATGTCTAAAAAATTATCTTCTCTTTTGATTTCGCTCATTTCCTGCTGCACTCATATATGTCACTCATCCTCTTTCCGGACATCGCGCTAGCACGCACGTTTTACCAAACCTCATATTCACGCAGGATCAAAAATGGCCAAAGTCCCGACGCTTTCTATTCCGCTTGAAAAGCTGTGTTTCATCATCGCCAAGGCGCGTCAGTTTGACGGGAAGGACGTTTTGACCGACCCGGACGATAGTTCAAATGCAACGGATGACGATATGCGCTCCGTCCTGGAGGACCACAGCAACGATCCGGTTTACGCTGAGCTAACCAGTGTCATCTCGGATTTGAACGACGACGAGCAGATCGACCTGGTCACAATGATCTGGCTTGGCCGTGGCGACGGCGATCTTGATAGCTGGGGTGAGCTTCGCGCCGAGGCCGCCCGTGACCATAATACCCGGACGGGAACCTATGTACTCGGCATACCGCTCCTCGCCGATTATTTGGAGGAAGCGCTCTCCCAGTTCGACCTGTCTTGCAATGACCTTGAAGAAGGGTGATCCCGACCGGAATCAAAGCCGGTTTAGATTAAAGTAATTATGCCATATCGTACAAACAGCGATCTTCCTCCTCCCGTCCGCGAACATTTGCCGGAACATGCGCAGGATATTTATCGTGCAGCCTTTAATCACGCCTTCGCGGCACATGCCGGGGACGCAAGGCAGGAGGAAATCGCGCACCGGATCGCGTGGGCAGCCGTAAAACGGTCCTATATGAAAGCAGGAGATTATTGGGTTCAAATTCCTAATCCTGGATAACGATCTACGCCGTTCGAAACATTCTCTCAAAATTTTTTGCCGCCGGGAATTTCTCTACATCGCATATAGATGGAGGCCTTATGGACAATCTTTCACAGCTTCGCGCTGATATGGTTGAAAATCAAATAGAAGCGCGCGGCATCCAATCCAAACCGGTTTTAGCCGCACTCCGGAAGGTGCCGCGGGAGGCGTTTATTTCTGATCGTCTTCAGGAGTTTGCCTATGAAGATTCACCGCTTCCCATCGCAGCCGAGCAGACCATCTCCCAACCCTATATCGTGGCGCTGATGACGGAGGCGCTGGGCCTGGCCGGGCGCGAAAAAGTGCTCGAAATCGGAACCGGCTCCGGCTACGCGGCGGCCGTTCTGGCCGAAATTGCCGCCCAAGTTTACACCGTGGAGCGCATTGGCCAACTAGCCGAAACCGCCGCCGCCACGCTGAAATCTCTTGGCTACAAAAATATCCACGTCCTGCATGCCGATGGCAGCCAGGGCTGGCCCCTAGAAGCACCTTACGATGCGATCATCGTCACGGCGGGAGGGCCCGAGGTTCCAGAGTCGCTTAAAGAACAATTGAAAATTGGCGGCCGGCTGGTGATCCCCGTCGGCACGGATCCGCGCGCGCAGGAGCTTGTGCGTGTCACCCGCGTCTCGCACGGCATTTTCAAAACCGAAGACCTCGCCGATGTTCGTTTTGTGCCGCTTATCGGCAAGGAGGGCTGGGCCGAGGAAGGGCTGCCACCCCCGCCATCACCTGGCCCGGCAAGGCGCCGCTTGGCCGAGGCGGATATTGTTCACGCCATCTCCGCCGCGGCCGAGCCGTTCGACTCGATCGGCGATGCCAACCTCGACAGGCTTATGGACCGTATCGGTGACGCAAGAGTCGTGCTGCTCGGCGAAGCAAGCCACGGCACCTCCGAATTCTACCTGATGCGCCAACGCATTTCCCAGGAGTTGATTAAACGTAAAGGCTTCCGTTTTATCGCAATTGAAGGCGATTGGCCTGACGTGGCGCGCCTCGACCATTACGTCCGCCACTTTGAGTTTCCACCAAGCGAGTGGACAGCATTTGCCCGCTTCCCAACCTGGATGTGGCGAAACAACGAGGTCCGCTCGTTCGTGGATTGGCTGCACGCCCATAACGCAGAATACACACCGCAGCAGCGGGTCGCATTTTACGGTCTTGACCTGTACAGCCTCTACACCTCAATCGGTTCGATTCTAAAATATCTTGATGAGATAGACCCCGAATCCGCGCGCATTGCACGCGAGCGTTACGGTTGCCTGACACCCTGGCAAACCGATCCCGCAACATATGGCCGCGCGGCGCTGAATAGCCGCTTCCGTACCTGCGAAGTAGAAGTCGCCCGTATGCTGGAAGATATCCTTCGCAAGCAAAGCGACTACGCAACCCATGACGGTGAGCGCTTCATGGATGCGGTGCAAAACGCCAAGCTGGTGACGGATGCAGAGCGTTATTACCGGATCATGTATCAAGGCAGCCATGCCTCCTGGAATCTGCGCGACAATCACATGTTCGAAACATTGAAGGCTCTGCTTCATTTTCACGGTACGGAAGCCAAGGCCATCGTCTGGGCGCATAACTCGCACATCGGCAATGCGGCGGCGACGGAAATGTCGACACGCGGCGAGTTCAATATCGGCCAATTATGCAAAAAGGAATTTGGCGACGATGCCTATTCCATCGGCTTTGGCACCCATTCGGGAACGGTCGCCGCGGCATCCGACTGGGACGGCGCGATGGAGGTTAAAACCGTGCGCCCCTCGCTTGCGCAAAGCTATGAGAGACTCTGCCACGAAACCGGCCATCCCCGCTTCCTGCTGCCACTACGGGCTGATGCAGCCCCGCATGTTCGCGCTAAATTGCTAACTCCCCACCTTGAGCGGGCAATCGGGGTCATTTACCGGCCAGAGACCGAGCGCGGCAGCCATTACTTCCAAGCCGTGCTGCCGGAGCAATTCGACGAGTACGTCTGGTTCGATGCAACCCAGGCTGTAACCCCCTTCGAGACCAAAGAACTTGCAGGGCTTCCTGATACCTATCCTTTTGGTTTGTGAGAACATTTATGGTGCTGGTCAGCAATTAAATGCTGGACCCAATCCACGTAATTCGGCGCGGGGCCCCACCGCCGAGCAGCACGTCGAGTACTTAAAACATTTGACTATGAAGGGCCCCCGTATCTGGCCGGAGTTGGCCGCCGCTTCAGTCGCCACCGGTCATTGACGCGAAATATTCATTATCCTTGGACCAGCAACCTGCTTAATCACGAGTAATGACTCGGCTCGAAATCTTGCCTAAAAACAGCCATAACGGGCACAGCGTGCTTCACGTGGTGGCATCGCCAATTGCGCGCGCTGGCGCCAAATCTGCCCGGAGATGGTCGCCGCTCCGGCCGCCACCGGTCATTGACGCGAAATATTCATTATCCTTGGACCAGCGACCTGCTTAACCACCGGTTATGACTCGGCCAGAAATCCTGCCTAACCAGCCATAATGAACACAGCGTTTTTCATGTCGTGGCTCCGCCAATTGCGCGCACTGGCCCCAAATCCGCCCGGACAACCCGCGCAGCCGGATGCGTTCATCGTCGCCATCGACCATGTTTCGCCGCTTGGCAGCCCGGTTTCCAGCAGCCCATCCCGCATTCACCGGCAGCACTGCCCCGGCTGCCGCCATGCCGGCACCGGCCCCACTGCCCCAACTCGACCAGGACGGCCAATTATGAAACGCTACATCCCCGCCGTCGCACTCATCCTTTCCGCCTGCGCCGCACCGCACTCCACCTTGCCGGCTACGTCAGCGATGAACGCCCGCCAACCGCAACCCCTGGTCCAGCAAATCAGCCTGCCAACAGTGCCACAAACCGCGCGCGTCAACGGCCAGCTCGACAATGGCGATGCGCTGCTCCCACCCATCGCCAGCTACAGCCCGGCGGCAACGCTGGGTGTTGCGGCGCCAAACGCCGGGTCCGCGCAAGGCGATATTTCACTCAATTTTGCCGATACCGATATCCACACGGTCGTGGACGAGATCCTCGGCACGATCCTGCACCAGAATTACACCATCGATCCGGCCGTCCAGGGCACGGTCAGCCTGCGCACCGTCGCCCCGCTGCCGCGCGATGCGCTGGTTCCCACGCTGCAGACCCTGCTCGCGCAGAACAACGCTGTGCTGGTACGCTCGAATGGCATCTACCGCGTGATGCCGGCGGATATGGCGGCGGCCACGCCCAATCTCGCCGGCGACGACGCGCTGGGAGGTGCCGCGGTGATTCCGTTGCACTATGCGCAAGCCGCTCCGCTCGCTGCCATGCTGCAGCCCTACGTGACCAGCACTGCCAAAATCGTAGCGGCAGCCGACGAGAACGCGTTGATCGTCGAGGGCGATCCATCCAGCCGCCAAGCGCTGGTGGATCTCATCCAGGCCTTCGACGTCGATGAACTGGCTGGCCAGTCCTACGAGCTGTTCCCGGTCACCGGCGGCGATGCCAAGGATTTTGCTTCGGCCTTCTCCGCCGCGCTCAACAAATCGACCGACCCCAGCCAGCAGGGGCCGATCACAGTGGTCCCGCTTGAGCGCATCAACGCCGTGCTGGTCATCGCGCGGACCGAGAGTCTGCTGGCCGATGCGCAGCGTGTATATGCCGTGCTCAACCAGGTGGAGCGCGAGTCCTTGCGCAGCTGGCACGTATATTATCTGCACAACGGCCGCGCCAACGACGCCGCTTATGTCCTGCAGCAGGCGTTCACACCTGATAACGTGACAGCGCAGCCAACGCCGCAGGCCACTGGTCAGGTCAACACCACGCTTTCCAGCCAGTCCGGCACCAGCGGGGTGAGCACCACCACCACCACCACCACCGGTAGCACCAGCAGCACCGGCTCCAGCGGTACCACCGACTCCGGCACCGCGTCCCCGGCCAGCACTGGAACCACGGACCAGAGCGGAACGGCCGGCGCCAGCGCGCTGCTCGGCCCGCTATCCTCCGGCGGCACGGGCACCGAGACGGACACCATCCGAATCATCCCCGACAATGAAAACGATTCGCTGCTGATCTACGCCACCGCCGAGGAAGACGACCGCGTCAGCGCCATGCTGGACCAGATCGACAGCTCCCCCGTGGAAGTCCGGATCGACGCCACCATCGCCGAGGTCGATCTGGACAGCGCCCTGCAATACGGCACCCAGTACTTCTTCAAATCCGGCGGCATCAATGCGGTGCTGAGCGAGGGCACCAGCGCCGCGCTGGCGACCAGTTTCCCGGGCTTCGTGCTCTCCGGTTCTGGCGGGGACGCGGCACCTCTGGCCATTTCGCTCCTGCAATCGGTCACCAAGGTCAATGTGCTGTCCTCGCCCGAATTGATGGTGCTCGACGGCCAGGCCGCCAGCCTGCAGGCCGGCGACCTGGTGCCGTATCTGACGCAAACCTCGCAGAGTACACTGGTCTCCGGTTCGCCCGTCATCAATTCCATCAACTACCGGGAAACCGGCGTTATCCTGCAGGTCACACCGCATGTCGGCAGCGGCGGGCTGGTGACGCTGGATGTCAGCCAAGAGGTCAGCGCCGTGCAGCCCTCCGTCACCACCGCGGGGATCAGTTCCCCGACCTTTTCGGATCGCGCCGTCACCTCGCGCGTCGCCATCCAGGATGGCCAGACCATCGGCCTCGCCGGTCTGATTTCGGATTCGGACTCGCACCAGAATCAGGGTATTCCGTACCTCAAGAACGTGCCGCTGTTGGGCGATCTGTTCAGCACCCAGAACAATCAGCGCACCCGCACGGAATTGCTCGTGCTGATCACGCCGCATGTCATCCGCACGCAATCAGACGCCGCCAGCCTCACCGCCGACCTGCGCGCAGAATTGCCCGACGCCGCCGACGTCCCGGCGTCGCTCGCAGCGCAACCCGCGTCCAGCTCGGCCGACCCAGATGCCCGCCTGCGGTCTCAAATCCAGCAATGATGCACAAGCACGATCAGTGCGGCTATGCGCTGCTCGTGCTCTAGGTCCTGGCGTTCCAACGCTTTTTGCCAAGGCTTTTTGCGACGGCTTGTTGATGGTGCAAGTCACGCCGCCAGCCGCGATGCGCGCCCGCGCCAAGCGAACATATGCCGCCGGCTCGGTGGCGCAGCCTTTCGCCACGCTTGGCGATCTGAACCACGTGCTCGGCATGGCACCGGCGATCTACGCCCGTCTCTCCCTCTCTCTGTAAGTTATCAGCAAGACGACCCCAGCCCGCTGGCGGGCGGCCAAGTCATGCGCGTCACCCTCGCAGTTTCCAACGCAACGGACCCGCACCGCAACAGATATCCCCCAGAAGATCACAGGGGCCATCACAAACTCGCGACACAACTGACTTAAAAGTTTCTTAATGTTGCAACAAGATTTTCCATCCAAATCTGCTATCGAGTGCCCGCTTGTCGTTCAACCGGCGCAGCAGCCTTAACTACACCCGTAAGATTCACACAAAAGGACCGTTCTATGACCCGCAACCAATTAGCTTGCAGCGTTTTCGCTGCCGCGCTGTCGTTCGGCACCGCGCATGCCCAGACGACCATTAACGCCGGCGGCTCCAGCCTGGCGGCCCCGACCTACATCGCTGAATTTCAGGCCTACACGAAGCTCAATCCGAAGGTGCTGTTCAACTTCGCAGCGGTCGGTAGCGGCGGCGGTCAGAGCGCGTTCCTGACCAACAACATCACCACGTTCTCTAGCCCTCCGGCCGGCACGCTCACCTATGGCACGATCGTCGGGACGCAGGTCGATATCGGCGCCAGCGACGCAACCCTTTCCGCGTCGCAGCTCACCAACCCGGCCACTGGCAGCTATGGCACGGCCCCTAATGGTTCGACTGCTGACGGCCCGGCGATCCAAATCCCAACCTTCGGGGTGCCGATCACCATGGCGTACAACGAGAGCAAGGTGCCGACGACTGCCGGCCTGACCCTGACCGACTCGCAGATCTGCGGCGTTTTGTCCGGCAAGATCACCGACTGGCACACGCTCGTCTCCACCATTCCGGCCGGCACCACCATTAACGTGACATATCGTTCGGATGGCAGCGGCACGAGCTTCCTGACCACGCAGCATCTGAACGCTGTCTGCAACGCAACCAACTCCAACTTCCCCGTTCTCCCGGTTCCGATCAGCAAATACTTCATTACCACCGGAACGACCACTGGGGCGCTCCCGACCGCCCCCGCGAACTTCACCGGTGAAAGCGGCAGCGCCAATGTCGCCGCTAACCTGGTCGCCACCGCCGGCAGCTTCGGCTACCTGAGCCCGGATTACACCTCGATCGCGCCGCTGTCGGCGAACACGACCACCCTTCGGGTTGCTAAAGTCAAGAACCCCCTGGCCGGTAATGTTGCCTACGCGCCGACCGTTGTGAACACGCAGCTTGCCTTGTCGCATGTTGGCCCGGGCTCGACCAACGCAACGGCGCCGGCGACCCTGGCGGCCGCCATGGACCCCCAAAACTGGGTGCCGGCCGTTCCGCAGACCACCGCCGGCTATCCCATTGTTGGCTACACCACGATGGATCTCAGCACCTGCTACGCGAACAAGACCGCGGGTACGGCCATCATCAAGTTCCTGACCGCTGAATATAACACCGCCTCGTTCGTGACGATCATCAAGAACAACGGCTTCGCGCCGCTCGCCAACACTGCTGCCGCACCCTACAAGACAGCCGTCTTGAACACCTTCTTGGGCAACACGAGCGGCTACAACCTGAACATTGATAACGCGACGACTTGCGCCAGCTACGCCGGCCGCTAATCGTTAAAATCTAACTGCTGAAGAAGAGGCGGCCATCGCAAGATGGCCGCTTTTTTTATGGCATAGACAGCGACTCGCCGCCTATCCTGATACGACCCGGCGGCGCAACGGTAATATGCCCATATGGGATAGTTGCCTGCGCAACGTGTTGCGGCTGACACCAAGATATTCGGCGGCGCGAACCTGATTGCCGTCCGCCAGATCGAACGCCGATTGCACCAGCGTCCGCTCAACCCTCGCGAACAAATTTGGTGCGCCATCCTGTATGGCTTTTTGGAAAAGGACACGCAGCGAGGGTTCGAGCGGGTCAGCACCGCGCGATATCTCCTGCGGCGGCGGCATCAGTTGCAAATGACCGCTTTGAATCATCTCGCCGTGCGTCAGCAGCACCGCATTGTGGATGACATTCTCGAGCTCCCGAATATTTCCCGGCCAAGCGTGGCAAGCGAGCCTGACGAGCGCGTCACTGCTGATCCGGATGTTCGGCCGCCCTAGCCGGTCGCCGTAAAGCTTTACGAAATGCTGCGCCAAAATCGGTAGCGCACCTTTGCGCTCACGCAGTGGCGGCAGCGTGATGGTGGCCACGTTCAGCCGGAAATATAAATCCTCGCGAAAGCGCTTTTCGGCTATCGCCGAATGCAGATCGACATTGGTGGCAGCGATCACCCTGACATTAATCGGGGTCGCAACCCGGGAGCCGAGCCGGGTCACTTCGCGCTCCTGCAGGACCCGCAGCAGTTTGACCTGCAAAGGCAGCGGCAGGTCACCGATCTCATCAAGCAGCAAGGTGCCGCCAGAGGCGGCCTCAAACCAGCCGCGCTGCGCCCGTACCGCGCCGGTGAACGCGCCCTTTTCGTGGCCGAACAGCTCGGCTTCGGCAAGCGTGTCGCTCAACGCCCCGCAATTCACCGCGAGAAAGGGACCCGACCGGCGGCGGCTCTGCGCATGGACGTAACGAGCCGCCATTTCCTTGCCCGTCCCGGTTTCCCCGATGATCAGCAGCATGGCGTCGGTCGGCGCCAGACGGTCCAGCATCGCCTGCACAGCTTGCGATGCCGGGTCGGCAAACACCGCTGGCAGCGAGCGCTCGGGCGGAACGTTCAGCCCCAGCCCGGTCGACATGGCGGCCGCCTCCGCTAAGGCCGTCTGAGCGATGATCATCGAGCCTGTCTCCAAAGCCGCGAGATACCTATCGGTAAACACTACAGAATATTATCTCTATGGTAACGATAGATATTTTGCCTACTTTTGTCGACATCACTTTGATTACGTTTTGGCGACATCACATTCGGGTGCGGTCGATTTTTCCGGCGCCAAGGCGCCCCCCCCCGATTGTTGCCAATGCATCAACCCACCACCCGCCGCTGCTGCATTTACAACAGCGGCGACTAAAAAAATCTTGTAAGTATTTGTACACATTGGAAAAGCGCTTGGCATGAAGTCTGCAAAAGTCCCAGGGGGACCTTACAAATACCCGGCAACTTCACTCAATAAGGACAAACTATGATCCGCAAACATCTCGCTTGCACAATCTTGGCAGCCGCGCTGTCGGTCAGCGCCGCGCATGCCGCGACCACGACCATCAACGCCGGCGGCTCCAGCTTGGCTGGCCCGACCTACATCGCCGAATTTCAGGCCTATAGCACGACCCATCCGGCGATCCTGTTTGACTATACAGCGGCCGGTAGCGGCGCTGGTCAGAAGGCGTTTCTGAACAACGATATTACCCAGTTCACGACAGCCCCGGCAGGCACACTCACCTATGGCACGATCGTCGGGACGCAGGTCGATATCGGCGCCAGCGACGCAGTCCTTTCCGCGTCGCAGCTCACGAACCCAGCCACTGGCAGCTACGCTAATTCAGCTGTTGACGGCCCGCTGATCCAAATCCCGACCATCGGGGTGCCGATCACCATGGCGTACAACGAGAGCAAGGTGCCGACGACTGCCGGCCTGACCCTGACCGACGCGAAGATCTGCGGCATTCTGTCCGGCAAGATCACCGACTGGCACACGCTCGTAGCCACCATTCCGGCCGGCACGACCATTCAGGTGATCTACTTTTCGAACAGCAGCGGCACCACCTTCCTGACCACGCAGCATCTGAATGCTGTCTGCAACGCAACCAACTCCAACTTCCCGGTTCTGCCGGTTCCTATCACCAAGACCTTCGCCTCGGTGTTCAACACCACCTATCCGGTGCCGGCGAACTTCACGGGTGAAAACGCCAGCTCCGCTGTTGCCGCTAGCCTGGTCGCCACCGCCGGCAGCTTCGGCTATCTGAGCCCGGATTTCACCTTGATCGCGCCGCTGTCGGCGAACACGACCACCCTCCGGGTCGCTAAAGTCGTCAACGGCATCAGTGGCGTGGCCTACGCGCCGACCGTCGCGAACACGCAGCTTGGCTTGTCGCATGCTGGCCCAGGCTCAACCAACGCAACGCCGCCCGCCACCCTGACGGCCGCCATGGACCCCCTGAACTGGGTGCCAACCGTCCCGCAGACCACCACCGGCTATTCCATCGTCGGCTACGGCACGATGGAACTCAGCACCTGCTACGCCAACAAGACTGCGGGCACGGCCATCGTTAACATCCTAAAGGCTCAATATACCACCGCCTCCTACGTGACGATTATCAAGAACAACGGCTTCGCGCCGCTCGTCAACACTTCTGCCGCGCCGTACAAGACTGCCCTCTTGAACGACTTCTTGGGCAACGCGAGCGGCTACAACTTGAACATTAATAACGCAACGACTTGCGCCAGCTACGCCGGCCGCTAATCGTTAAAATCTGACCGCTGAAGAAGAGGCGGCCATCTTGCGATGGCCGCCTCTTCTTCACGGCATAGACAGCGCCTTAGGGCTCTAAGCCTTGAACCACGCACTAAAACGGCGCTGCGGCGTAGTGCCCAAACAGCCGCCACAGGAAAAACGCCAGAGCCAGTGCCGGGCCAAAGGCAACAAGTTGCTCCCGGCGCAGGCCGCCTGGCCGCCGGCTAAGGATTGCCATGCCAATTCCGATCAGGCCTGCGGTCATGATGACGTAAGGGAGGCTCGCCAGCCCCAGCCAAGCGCCAGCCGCCGCCAGCAATTTTGCATCGCCTTCCCCAAGACCATGGCGACGCCTGACTGTCAGATAGGCCTGGTCGAGCAGGCGGAAGCCAAGATATCCCAGCGCCGCGGCAGCCGCATGGTCATAAAGCGCCGCAGGCTGGTAAAGCCACGTAACCCCAAGGCCCGCAAGGATGAGCGGCAGGGTGATGAGGTCGGGAAGCCGGAAATTTTCCGCATCAATCCAGGCGGCACAAAGCAGCGCCCAGCCAAGGGACGCATCGATCCAACTCTGCCAGCCACCGGCATCGACGCAAAATACGGCAACCGCAATGGTGAGTGCGGCAAGCTCAATTGCCGGATGAAACCAGCCAATCGGCGCGCCGCAATACCTGCAACGCCCGCGCAACAACGCAAAACTTGCCAGCGGCACAAGATCGAGCGGGCCGAGCTGGTGCCCGCAATGGTCGCAAGCTGAGCGCGCCATCGCTACGGGCCGCCCCTGCGGCCAGCGGCGCACAAGCACGCCAAGCCAGCTGCCGATGATCGGCGCGACCAGTAAAATCATCCAGACAGGCAGGACCATTCTGTCAGTTAGCGCACGCTGCCCTGCCAGCACAAATGCTCACGCGCCGGGTTTTTCGCCCTTTGGCGTATAGCCATCGGTAAGGGCCTTGATGAAGGCGATGATATCCTCTTCCTCGCCACGGCTGAGCGCCGGTTTCTGCCCGAGCGTGCGGTCCAAAGGCGGGTCAGTGTTGTCGATATTGGCCAGATATTTTTGCGGCAGATCGTCAAATTTCCGAACCTGGCCATCGGCCCTCTTGGGATAGATTTTTCCCGGATCTGTGTCGCGGAAATTGTAGAAATCCAGCACCTGCTGCAAAGTATGGAACACACCATTATGGAAGAACACCTGGCGGGTTGCTGTATTGCGCAGAGTCGGCGTCAGGAACATGCCGCAATACTGCGCCTGGTTCGCTAAGTCTTTGCGGTACGGCCCGCATATGCCGAGATCGTAATAGTTTGGATCTTTATTGACGGCGAGGTCCGGATTCCGGGGCGCCCCGAGTGCTTCGAACTGATGGTCGGTGAAGAGCGGCGGCTGCCCGTCCACCGTCGGCTGGCCGAGATGGCAGGCGGCGCAATCGCCTTTATTCGGGTCGTTGAACAGCACATAACCGCGCATCTCGGCCTGGCTCAGCCTGGCCTTGCCTTCAAGCCAGGCATCGTATTTGCTGGAATAGGGATGGAAGCTCGGATCCTCCACCTCGTAGCGAACCACGGCGAACAGCGCCTCGGACACCAGCAAGTCTGGCGTCTTAAAGATCGTTGGACCGAAGAGCTGGGTGAAGCTGCCGGCATAGGGGGCCGCCTGCAATTTGGCGCTGACGCGCGCAATGGTGCCGCCATCCATCTCGAACGGGCTGAGCAGCGGCCCCATTGCCTGGCTTTGCAGCGTATTGGCGCGGCCGTCCCAGAACAGCCCGCCCTCGGGCACGATGTTGGCAGCACTCTGCGCCGTGCTCTGGGCGGTCTTGGTGGCGCGCGCCGCGTTGCTGCCGGCCGCCGCCAATTGCGGCAGCGCCACCGGCGTATCATTATCGCCTGAGATGTCGGGGCCGATATAGAAATTGGGCTGCTGCGCCAGATACATCAGCGAGGGCACGGCGCGCGCGCCCTGGATGGAAACTGTGGGGCCGCCATATTGCGCCGCCAGACCATTGGCCGGGGCGTAGCTGTTCTGCGCGCTGTGACACGAGGCGCAGGAGAGCCGGCCGGAGGAGGAGAGGCTGGAATCATTGAATATCTGCTGGCCCAGCAGCGCCATGGCTGAAAGCGGCTGGACATCGGGCCGGACGAGCGTGACCGGGTTGGGATTTTCGCCCTGCGCGAGCTGGAAACTCGCGGCAGGGTTGGAAAACCAGTCCGCTACCGGTACCGGACTTTGTAACAAAAACACGGTGACTGAACAGACGCCAAGCGCCACAACAAGCGCGAGGCCGGCTAATATACGCATGGCGTCTGTCCTACTACGGCTTGGTCTTATTTGCCGGTCGCCGGCTGGAGCAACAGTTTCGGCGCCGTGCCAGTGCCGGCGAAGTTGAACAGCGTCATGATCGAGCCGGCCGTAGCGTCGAACGAACCGCCGCCCAGGCGCTCACCGCCCAGCCAGTTGTCCTCGATGAAGCGAACAATGGAGGCCTGCGAGATGGCGGTGTGGTCGACATAGTTCGTCTTCGCCCAGGGGGAGATGACCAGGAAGGGAATACGAACGCCAGGGCCGCAGCGGCCGTTCACCGGGTTACCGGAGATGCCGTCCGGCTGCGAGCCGGCGGTACCGCACTTGCCAGCGCCATTGAGCTGGTCGGCGGTGGCGTCGAAGGAGCCGTGGATCGCCGAGGTAAAGGCGTGGTCGTACCAGCCATCGGAGTCGTCATAAGTGATGATGATGGCGGTGTTGCTCCAGCCCGGCTGATTCTCGAGGAAGTTGACCAGCTTGACCACGCCGGCCTGCTCGTCGAGCGGGTCGGAATAGCCGGCATGGCCGTCCTGGCCGGCCGGCATCTTGATGTAGGAGACCGACGGGAAGTTGCCGGCGGCAACGGAGGTGTAGAAATCACTCAGGTCGTACTGATGGTTCGCGGGATCGGCGGCGCCGTTATGATCGAAGCTGTAGCCGATGGCGGACAGCTTGGCCGGGCGGGCATGGGTGGGGTTGGCGGTGGAGGCAAAATACTGAAACCACATATGGTGCGGGACATAGTCCGTATAGGTTTCCGCCAGGTTGGTGGTGGTGCGGCCGCAGCCGGTGGTGCCGTTGACGTTGGTGGCGTTCAGGTTGAAGCCGCCCATGAAGCCGCCCCAGGTGAGCTTGGCGGCGTTCAGCAGGTCGCCGATGTTCTTGGCGTTGATCATGCCAGTGTCGGTGGTGCTGGAGCAGGTGTCATAGGCCGGATCGATGTCGTTGATCAGCGTGTAGCCGCCCTGACCGTCGCTGACATAGTTGGAGGTCTTGCTAGCGGTGTTCACCACAGTGCTAAAACCGTTGGTCTGGCCCGCCACGACTTCAAGCGCGCCGGGGGTCGAGGGGCCGTAGGTGTCGGTGAAGGCACTGTCGCTCATGGCGAAATGCTGGGCGTAGTTCCAAAGCGCGGTGACGGTGTTGCCGTCGAAATAGCCCATAACCTGGCCCTTGGTGCCGAACGCGCCGGCGCCGCCGGTGATGCCGTTACCGGTAAATTCGGGGAACAGATCAGCCGCGCCATTGTCTTCGGCCTGCTGCTCGGGGGTGTAGGAATGGTTCTGGTCGGCCGTGACAGCCTGCGTGCGGTCCAGACGGAACGGGTTGGCGGCATTCACGCCATTCGCCGGGTTGCTGAGGTTCGGGTTGGAGGTCAGCAGGGCCAGGGTCAGGCCGTTCACTCCGTGGTTCGTCGTGGTCGGGGAGTGCGCCAAGGCGTGGAACACCGGCTCGCCGGCCGGGTTGGTGGCAACCGGGTAGGTGCCGAAATAATGGTCGAACGACACGTTTTCCTGATAGATGATGACGAGATGCTTGACCGGCGTCGCGGTGGACACAGCGTTCTCCTGGAGCGAGTCCCAGGCCAAGTCCGCAGGGGCCACTGCGCCGACCGTGGCGGGGGCTGTGGCGTGGGCATTGGCGGCCAGCATTGTTGCGAGGACAACCGTGGAAGCGCAAACGGAGGCGAGAAGAAGCGATTTGCGTAAGCTCATATTAATTCATCCTGTATAAGCGGTTAACATTTTATTAAGTCCGTGGCCTCTCTAGGTGAGCTCACTGGCCTTGTGTGTGACTCAATTATGATTTCGTTATGCGACCGTGAGCAGCCCATGGCGCGTAACTCCGCCCGCCTGCCGCCCCCTAGCGCCTACGCGCGGGCACCGATATTTACTGGGTGGATGGCCGCAACCGGCGCGGCGCAAGCCAGGGGCACGCCGCCGCCGGATGAGTGACATCATACTGTCACTTGCCAGCAGTGCTCGCCGCAGTGAAATAGCGGCTGATGGATACCGTGCCGATCGACCTTGCCGCAACGGCGGAAACCGCGTCGATGGCGGATGTTGCTCTCGACCTGCTGATCGCCCGCGGCATCTGCGATGCGATAGCGGTCGAGCGCGCGCGCGCCGTCGCTCGCGAGACCGGCATTGGTTGCTCACAAGCGCTTGTGCAGCTCGGCCTTGTCTCCGAGCGTACACTGGCGGAAGCCTGGGCCGACATGCTCGGTGTTTCCATGATGATGCCGGAACAATATCCAGACGCTCCCGTGTTGCTTGAGCGGCTGGGCGCGCGTTTCCTGCGGGGCGCCCGCGCGGTGCCGGTGGCAATCGAGCTTGGTAGCGCCGAACGGAGCCGTGCCGAGCGGGGCCGCCCCGGCCGCGACACGCTGGTGCTCGCGATGGCCGACCCGCTCGACCATTTCACGCAAGCCGCCATCCGGCTGGCCACGGGACTACATACGCGAATCGAGGTCGCCCTGCCCATCGAGCTCGAAGCCGCACTGGACCGGCTTTATCCCGAGGCCGAAACGGCACCGGATACCGAGGAAGACCCGGAAGCGGCGGAAGACGATACCGAACGGTTAAAGGATATGGCGAGCGAGGCGCCGGTCATCCGTCTGGTCAACCAGATTATCGCAAAAGCGGTCGAGACCATGGCCTCGGACATCCATATCGAGCCGTTCGAAGACCGGGTACGGATCCGCTACCGCTACGATGGCGATTTGCAGGACGCGGAAACCCAGCCCGCCCGGCTCGCCCCGGCCATCATTTCGCGCCTAAAAATCCTGGCGAAGCTCGACATCGCCGAGCGCCGGTTGCCGCAGGATGGACGCATCCGCATCGCCGTGCGCGGCCAGGATGTGGTGTTCCGTATCGCCACCGCGCCCAGCCTTCATGGCGAGATTATTGTGTTGCGCGTGCTCGACCGCAGCGCCGTGTCATTCGATTTTGCTGCCCAGGGGCACGATTCGCAGGTGATCGAGCGCCTCAAAACCGCACTTGCCGCCCCTAACGGCATCATGCTGGTTACAGGCCCCACCGGCTCGGGCAAAACCACCACGCTTTACACGGCATTGCTCTCGCTCAATGCCGAAGAGACCAAAATCATCACGGTCGAGGACCCGATCGAGTATCAACTGCCGGGGATCAACCAGATCCAGGTGCGCCCGCAAATCGGACTCGGCTTCCCCACCTTGCTGCGCTCCATCGTCCGGCTCGACCCGAATGTCATCATGGTCGGCGAAATCCGCGATCTGGAGACAGCGGAAATTGCCGCGCGCGCGGCCCTCACGGGGCATCTGGTGCTGTCCACCCTGCACACCAACTCGGCCGCCGCCGCCATCACCCGCCTGCGCGATATGGGGCTGGAGGATTATCTGCTCTCCGCAGTGTTGCGCGGCGTGCTGGCGCAGCGGCTGGTCCGCCGGCTTTGCGATGCCTGCAAAACGCCGCTGCAAATGCCGCCCGAGTTCGCACAGCGCTATGGCCTGTCCGGCACGAATATCTGGCGGTCCTGTGGCTGCGCGGCCTGCCGCAATACCGGCTATCGCGGCCGCCAGGCCATCGCCGAGTTTCTGGTCCCCGATGCCGAGATCGAACGGCTGATCATGACCGGCGCCGGCCAGGCCGAGGTCGAGCGCGCCGCCGTGGCCGGGGGCATGAAAACGATGTTGCAAACCGGCATGGAGGCCGTGGCGCGCGGCGAGACGACGGTCGAGGAGATTCTGCGCGCCGTCCGGGCCGAGGAATAATGGCGCGCTTCCGCTACCGGGCGCTGGGGAGCGGCGGTGAGCTGCTGAAGGGTGTTAGCGACGGCCCTAATACGGCTGATATTGCAGTACAATTACAAAAACGCGGGGCCATGGTGCTGGCCATCAGCCCGGCCGGACGCGCGCATGATCTGCTCTCGTTGCAAATCGGCGGTGCCGGCTCACTGCGCCGCACGGAGCTGGTGGATGTCACGCGCGAGCTCGCCACCATGCTCGGCGCCGGGCAGGACCTCGACCGCGCGCTGCGCCTGATGGCCGAGGAGGCGCCAAATAAGCGGGTCGGCGCGGTGCTTGGCCGGGTGCGCGAGCTGGTGCGCAACGGCACCCCTTTGGCCACCGCGTTGCAGAGCGAGCCAAAGAGTTTTTCGCGCCTCTATATCGGCCTCATTCGCGCCGGCGAGGCCGGGGGCGATCTGGCCAATACGCTCGAACGGCTGGCCGGCCTGCTGGAGCGCCAGCGCGGCATGAATGCGGCCGTGCAGTCGGCCATGATCTACCCGGCGATCCTGCTCATCGGTGCCGTCGGCTCCGTTGTGCTGCTGCTGACCCAGGTGCTGCCGCAATTCGTGCCGCTCTTTGCCCAGAATGGCGCGGCCTTGCCGCCCTCCACCGCTTTTCTGCTATCCGCCGGCAATGCCGTTTCGGCCTATGGACTTTACGTGCTGGCCGGCCTTGCCGTGCTGGCACTCGCGGCCCAGCAGGCACTGCGAAAACCAGGGCCGCGCTTGGCGGCGGACCGGTGGCTCCTGCGCCTGCCCATCATTGGCGGGCTGCTGCGCGAGATCCTGGCCGCACGCCTGGCCCGCACCTTGGGCATGCTGCTCATCAACGGCGTGCCGCTGCTCGGCGCTTTGGGCATCGCGCAGGACGTTCTGGGCAACCGCGCCGCGCAAAATGCGGTGCTGGCGGCGGCCGAGAGTGTCAAAACCGGCCAGGGCCTCGCCCCGTCGCTAGCCAAGGCCGCCGTTTTCCCCACGCGCCTCGTGCATCTGCTGCGGCTGGGCGAGGCCACCGCCCAGCTCGGCCCGCTGGCCCTGCGCGCCGCCGATATTCATGAGGAGCGCACGCGGCTGGCGCTGCAGCGCCTGGTGGCACTGCTGGTGCCGGCCATCACCGTGCTGATGGGGGCGGCGGTGGCCGGCATCGTCTCCTCGCTCATGCTGGCCATGCTCAGCCTCAATGACATTGCGCAGTAGTTCTGCTCCGCAGAAGGGGCCCAATAATCCCGTCCCCGAGTCAGGCTTCACCTTGCTGGAAATGCTCGTGGTCATCGCGGTGATGGGGCTGATTCTGTTGCTGGTTACGGGATATGGCCCGCCGCGCAGCCATCGGGTGGAGGCGCAGGCGGCCGCCCAGCAGGTGGCCGAGGCAATGCGCGACGCGCGTGGCCGCGCGATCGCGCAAGGCCACCAGGTAGCGTTTACTTTGCCACACCTGCCCGCGTGGCTCGCCGTTTCCGTTCAGGCACCGCCCGGCGGCATTGTCTTCGCGCCCGATGGCAGCGCCAGCGGCGGGCGCGTTTTGCTCGATGGCGATGGGCGGCATGTTGATGTCACCGCCGACTGGCTGACCGGCGCTGTGCAAATCGATGCGAACTGAGAGCCAGCGCGACGCGGGTTTCACGCTGCTTGAGGTGATGGTCGCCTTCGTCATCGCCTCGCTCGCTTCAATCGTGCTTTACCAGGCCGGTTTCAACGGCGCCGCTGAAACCGCCACCGCAGCCCGCTACCAGGAGGCGGTGGTACGCGCGCAGTCGCGGCTGACTTCCATCGGTGCGCTGACGGCGCTGCGGCCGGCGCAGCTGAGCGGCGATGATGGCGGCGGTTTCCACTGGCGGCTCACCATCGCGCCTGAAAAATCCAACGGCACGCTGACGCTCTACAGTGTGCAGGTCATCGAGAGCTTTGGTAACCGTCAGGTGACGCTCGCCACCGAACGGCTGGGACCAAGCTCGTGATACGGCGCGCCTCGCGGCGAGACGCCGGCTTCACATTGCTGGAAATGCTGGTCGCACTCGTGGTGTTCGGGCTGGTGATGGCCGGGCTCGCTCAGACCTTCCGGTTCGGCCTCACCGCGTGGTCGGCAACCACGCGGCGCGCGGTTGGTCCCGAGAACCTGGCGGCAACGGATGCGGCGCTGACGCGAATGATCGCGCAAGCGGTCCCCGGCACCCTAACAGGGTTACCGGATCAGCTGGCCTTCACCACGCCGCTGCCTGCGGGCGCGGGTCTCAACGGAGGGCTCGCTGATGCCGCCATTATGGTCGCGCCGGGGGGCACCCTCATACTGCGCTATGCCGCGCACCCGCCTGGGATCCCCCTCACGCGCGCCCCCGCGCCCCGCATCGAAATTCTCGCCCAAGGCGTGACCGCGCTCAACGTCTCCTATCTCATGCCGCAACCGAGCGGGCCGCCCGCCTGGTCCAATGCCTGGTCAGATAGCGGCCTGCCGCTTCTGGTCCGGATACATCTCCAGTTCGCCGGCGGCCAAAGCTGGCCCGACCTCGTCGCAGCCCCGATCGATCCTGGTAACTGACTTAAAAGATTCATTGTTCGGCCTGCTTGGAAAGGATTAACCACCCGCCATGAAGTTGTCACAGACCGTACGGGGCCAGCCCTCGTGCTGATGGAGTTTGCTGTCTGGTGGGTGGACCAGATGCGCTCGTTGGTCCCTGGCGGCGCATCCCATGCCAGCCGGCAACCCGATGCACTGATTGTCGTGATTGACAGATTTGCGGATGGCGACCCCGTCGACAACGTAACCGGCTCAATCCTCCTCCGCGAAGGCGGGCTGGAGACTCCCGTTGGACCGCTTGATCTGGACCGCCCGCAGCCTGCCGCAGCGTCGCATTTGGCCACCGGCCTGCGGCTGCCGCCCGGCACCGTGCTCCAGCGTGATGTCGTGCTGCCTTTGGCCGCGGCGAAGGGTCTGCAAACGGTGCTTGGCTTTGAGATGGATCGGCTCACGCCCTTTTCGGCCGACGAGGTCTATTGGGGCGTCGCCGGACTCCGGCCGGACCACGCGCGCGGAAAACTTAACCTGCAGCTTTTCGTCGTGCTCCGTGCGCAGGTGGATGCTTTCTGCCAGGCACTGGCTCCAATCCGGCTCGCTCCCGCCTTCATCGAGGTGCCGGGCGGGCGGATCGAACTCGCGGGGGCGCGCCCGCGTGCGAACCGATTCATGCAAATGGGCCTATCCGCGCTCTGCGGCATTCTGGCCTTCGCCTGCCTGGCGGCTCCCTTTATGCGCCAGCAGGTGGCGCTGGATGCGGCGGCACGCGTCATCGCGGCGAACGCGCCCGCGGCGCACATCGCTTTGGCCCTGCGCCAGCAGCTCGTCACTGCCGCGTCCGGCCGCTCGGCCATCGCGCAGGCACGGCGCACCGGCGATGCGCTTCAGGTGCTTGCCACCCTCACCGCCGCGCTGCCGGACGGCACCTGGCTCAGCGATCTGGCGCTCAAATCGGGCGACCTGACGTTTGACGGCCAGTCAACCAACGCTGCCCAGTTGATCGGGCTGCTTTCCGCGGTGCCGGGCCTGCGCGACCCGAATTTTACCGCGCCCGTTACCCGCACCGCCGACGGCAAGGCCGACCAGTTCTCCCTGCACGCCGAGGTCGCGCAATGATGGCCGGGACTCTCACGCTACCAGACGGCAGGCGAGGCCAGACGCTCGCCATCGCGCTCACCCTCGTCGCCGCCGCGGTGTTTTGGGTTGCCGCGGTGGCGCCGCTGATCGGCTGGTATCAGGACCGTGCGGCCGCACTTGCCCAGCAACAGGCATTGGCCGTGCGGATGGCGGCGTTAAGCCAGGAAATCCCGGCGCTGCGTGCATCGGTTAGTGCTGCGGGCCTGCAATCAGCGGATAATCAGCTCTTGCTGGCAGGCAGCACGGATGCGATTGCCGGCGCCAATCTTCAATCGGCGCTGCAGGATCTGGCCACCCAGGCCGGCACCAGCCTGGACAGCGCGGAATTGCTACCCGTGCAGCCGGCCGGCACGCTGCGGCGCATCGGCATGCAGGTGAGCGTTACGGCGACATGGCCCGTACTCATCGCGCTGCTCGAAGCGATCGGCACGGTGCGCCCGCGCATGATTGTCGGTGAGCTCAGCGTCACCAATGCCTCGCAGGCGGCGGGCGCAGAGCCGCCGATGCAGGCGACTTTTTCCGTCACCGGCTTTCGCGCCGGGACGCCATGATCCGCTTCCGATGGTGCACAATGCCGGCTGTTATGAAGCCGGCGCTCGGCAAGCCGGCTTTTGCCGCCGCGCTCTCCTTGCTGCTCGCCGCCGAGTTGCTGCTGCCAGGGCCGGCAGCACCTCCGGCGCGCGAGGCTCCTGCCATTCCGGCCGCGACACCAGATCAAGGCGCCGACGCCGCCATCCTCCAATGGGGCGGCACAATCCTGGCGCGACCGCTTTTCGACGCCAGCCGCCGGCCGGCCGATCAGGCCGGCCCGGAAACTGGCTTCACGCTGCCGCGCCTCTCGGCGATCATTGTCATCGGCGGAACGCGCAGCGCGATCTTCGCGGCACCCGGGCAAAAGCCAATGCTGGTGGCTGAAGGCGGCGAGATCGGCCCCTACCGGCTCACCTCCATCGCGCCCGACAAAGTGGAGATGCTCGGCCCGGACGGAACGGTCACGCTGCACCCCCAACGCATGCCGGCCGCCCCGGCACCCGCGGCAAATTAACTGATGCGCCGCACCCATTTCCTAACCTTGCTTGGCCTGCTGCTGCTTGGTTCCTGCACCCAGCCACCACCGGCTGGCGAACCGGCAGCCCCCATGCCGCCGATTGCCCGCGCGCCAACCGTTCTGACAGAGCCGCCAAGCCGTATCAGCGGGCCTGTGGCCAGCGCGAATTCTACGCCCCGCCCCAGCGCGAGTTACGGCACGCTACCCCAGTCCGCGGATGAAGCAGCAACGCTGACACCCTCAGTCAACGGCACAATCTCTCTCAACTTCGCGGATACCGACATCCGAACCGTGGTCGACCAGATCCTCGCCGGCATCCTGCACGTGAATTATACGATCGACCCGTCGGTAAGCGGGACGGTGACCTTGCGCACGGTCACGCCGCTGACGCGCGACGCCCTGATCCCAACCCTGCAGACGCTACTCGCCCAGCACAATGCCGTGCTGGTGCAGTCGAACGACTTGTACCGCATCATGCCTGCAGACCAGGCGTCCGCGCCGGCACTCGCCGCGGATGCGGCACTTGGTGGTGCTTCGGTGCTGCCGTTGCGTTACACGTCCGCCCCGCGACTTGCCGCCCTGCTGAAGCCATATATCACGAAAGGCGGCTCGATCATCGCCGATCCGGACCGCAACGCGCTGGTTATCCAGGGTGATCCCCCCACGCGCAGCGCATTAACCGCGCTCGTGCAGGCGTTCGATGTCGATGCATTGGCTAATCAATCTTACGAGCTATTCCCCGTCACGGACGGCAATGCGCAAGATTTCGCGGGCGCCTTCTCGGCGGCACTCACCAAACAGGGCGATACAGAGGGCGCTCACGCGGTCACGGTGATACCGCTTCAACGGATCAGCGCGGTGCTCGTCATCGCGCGTGCGCAGAGCTATCTCGGCGATGCCACGCGCGTTTACGAAGTGCTCAACCAGGTGCAGCGCGAGACGGTCCGCAGTTGGCACGTGCTCTACCTCCGCAACAGCCGCGCCAACGATGCCGCATATCTGCTGCAGCAGGCCTTCACGCCCGATAACGTCACCGCGCAGCCTACCCTGGCAACCTCGCCTGCCGCCTCCGGCACACCGGGCAGCACAAACAATGCAGGCGGCTCGGCGGCGTCGACAAGCGCTGGCATCACCGGCTCCGCGTCTTCCAGTGACTCGAACGGGGCGGGCGGCCTGCTGGGCACATCGGTAACAAACAATGGGAGCGCGGGGCAGGCTTCGGGCACGGGCACGGACACGGCCTCGCCGACTACTTCGCAGGGCTCGACAGCCGGCGCAAGCGCGCTGCTTGGCCCGCTGTCCGCCACTTCGTCCAGCAGCGCCGCATCGGGTCTTCACATCATTCCGGACAACCAGAACAACGCCTTGCTCGTCGATGCCACTCCGCAGGAAGAAGAGCAAATCGAGGGCGTGCTCGCCAAGGTCGACATCATGCCTTTGGAAGTGCGGATCGACGCCACCATCGCCGAGGTCGACCTGACCGGCGCTCTGCAATATGGCACGCAGTTCTTCTTCAAATCCGGCGGCATCAATGCGGTGCTGAGTACCTCGACAAGCGACTCCTTGGCCACCAACTTCCCCGGCTTCGTGCTGTCTGGCCATGGCAGCGATGCCGCACCTCTGGCCATCTCGGCGCTGCAATCCGTGACCAAGGTGCGGGTGCTCTCGTCGCCGGAGCTAATGGTGCTGGACGGCCAGGCCGCAAACCTGCAGGTCGGCGATCTGGTGCCCTATCTCACCCAAACCTCGCAGGACACGACCGTTGCTGGCGCACCGGTGATCAACTCGATCGATTACCGGGAGACCGGCGTGATCTTGCGTGTCACCCCGCATGTCGGCAGCGGCGGGCTGGTCACGCTCGATGTCGACCAGGAGATCAGCGGCGTTTCCCCCACCGTCACCACCGCAGGGATTAATTCGCCGACCTTCACCGAACGTGCAGTCACCTCGCGCGTCGCGATCCAGGACGGCCAGACAGTCGGCCTCGCCGGCCTGATCTCCGACAATGATTCGCACGATAACCAGGGGATTCCGTTCCTGAAAAACATCCCATTGCTGGGCGCTTTGTTAGGATCGCAAAATAACAACCGGTCGCGCGAGGAGACGCTGGTGCTGATCACCCCGCATGTCATAACCAGCCAGCAACAGGCACTCGATCTGACGGCGGACCTGGAAGAGCATTTGCCCAACGCGGCGCAGGCGCCGGACGTGCTGCAAGCCACCCCGGTCGGCGGCTCGGCCGATCCCAACGCGGCGCTCGCCGCCGCCGCGGCCCCATGAAGCCTACCCGCGACCGGGGCTTCGCGCTTCTGGTGGTGCTGTGGAGCCTGGTGCTGATCACGCTGCTGACCACGCAGATCCTGGCCTCCGGCCGTACGGCGTTGACACTGGCTGGCAATTTGCGCGATGCGGCCGAGGCGCGTGCGAGCGACGACGGCGCGATCAACGAGGCGATCTTTCATTTGCTCTCGAGCGGCGCCGATCATTGGCCGGCCGATGGGAGCCCGCACGTGCTTGGCACCAGCGACATCACCCTAACAATACGCATCAACAGCCTGGCCGGTAAGATCAACCCCAATCTCGCCTCAACCGCGTTGCTGGCCGCCTTGTTCCAGGCGTGCGGCGCGGAGCCAAGCCAGGCGAAGCAGTTGGCGATTTCAATCATCGCATGGCGCAGCATCGCTATTTCAAAAAGCGATACACAGGCGCTGCTGGCCACTTACCGGCGCGCCAACCTGCCCTACGGCCCGCCGGGTCAGCCCTTCGCTGATCTCAGCGAACTCGCCGACGTGATCGGCATGCCGCCGTCTCTGCTGGCGAAAGGACTGCCGCATATGAGCCTTTACCAATCCGGCGATCCGGATCCCACTCTGGCTGACCCGGTCGTGCGCCAAGCCCTCGGCCTCTCCGGTCAGGCCGGCACCAACAGCAAAGCATATGAAGGCAATTTCCCGGTAGTGTCGATCGACGCGCAGGTCGACGGTCCCGGCAAGCTCGCCGTCGGCCGCAACGCGATCGTCAGCCTCGCCGGCGCGGACGCGGCGCCGCCGTTCCAAGTGCTGTCGCTGTCCGATGACGGCGGCGCAACAAGTTCCGACATTAACCCGTAACAACAGCGGCGCTTATTTGAACCTTTACCGTGCATGAGATTCGAGTCACACGTTGCTATTTGTTACAGATCATCCCTGGGTCTCCCGGCTGCCCGGATTTGTCCGCACTGCCGAGCGAACAAAGGTCGTACTCAAGCCCCTGGCGTGCTGATGGTTGCTGATAGAAATACGGATGGCCCCATGGGTCCAGCGGTAAATTATTGGTTTTCAGATACGGCCCCGCCCAGCTATCAACATCGTCCGGCTTGGCGATCAAGGCCTGCAAGCCGTCTTGCGTGCTGGGATAGCTTCCAGCATCGAGCTTGTAGAGATCGAGCACCGAGCCGACCTGCGCGATTGATTGACGCGCAATCGAATCCTTCGCATGACCGAGCTGGCGCAATACTGCTGGCGCCACTAGGCCGATCAAAAGCCCCAGAATGACGATAACGACAAGCAACTCCAACAAAGTGAAGCCGCCTTCCCCGTCATCCGGTTTTAGAAAATCCTCGGTATTATGTGACAATTCTGTGTCGCTCATGGTTACCTGTTATGCTCCGCTTGCCACACTGCTATAACAGCTTGCTACAGTCAGCGAAACTGCTGATGCGGGACTAGAGTGCGATCCAACGGATAGGCATCGGCCGCGCTTCCAATCAGTTGCTTCCAATCAGTTGGTGAATCGCCCGCTAAATGTTGATAGAGTTGAAGAATGATCGCCTATTTGAAATGCATGCTGATCGTCGCCGCCACGACCGGATTGCCGCCGCGCGTGCTGCCGGTCATCCAGTCGATCGAGGGTGGTGCTGCCGGCATGGTCACGCCCGATAGCAACGGAACCGCGGACCTTGGCGTAATGCAAGTGAATACGATCTGGATTCCAGCACTCGCCACTCAGGCGCAGCTATCACAAGCACAGACCAGGAGCCGCTTGATCCAGGACCCTTGCTTCAACATCGCGGCATCCGCCCTGATTCTTCGTTCATATTTGGCGGAAGCCCATGGCGATCTGCCAACCGCCGTCGGTGATTACCATTCGCATACGCCAGCGCTCAAAAATGCCTACGAAGCACTTGCCGAACGAAAGGCACGCCAATTATTCGTCGATGAAACTCCCTGATCGCGAATGACATTCGGCTAGGGATTCGTCGCTCTTGAAGGCCGTTTCAACCACTTATACCAGCAGCCCTAAAGATTGACGCATGCCCAGTCTCTGGTTCCGATTGAGGTAATTCGAGCCGCGTCATTGGCGATGAAATTCCAGGCTTCTTTGCTGGCGTCGCGCATCGCCTCGT